>NHCFR05603__coassemble_203_pt1 | contig 82220 bp, 70 predicted proteins | sample NHCFR05603__metabat2_high_PE_044 | metagenome-assembled genome bin NHCFR05603
GGCCACAATGCCCGCCAGCGTGGTCTTGCCAAGGCCCGGCGGGCCATAGAGCAGCACCCCGCGCGGCGTGCGCGCGCCGTAGCGGGCATACTTGTCCGGATGCTTCAGCACGTCCGCCAGCCCGCGCAGGCTCTCCACGGCCTCCTCCAGCGCGGCCACATCGGCAAAGCGCTGGTCGGGAATGTCGCGCTGGACGTCCATCTCGCGCCGCCGGGGCGCAAAAAAGTCACGCACAGCATGGAAAAATCCGGAAAGCGAACGCATTATTTCCAACTCCATATCCAATATATTTTATTTCGATTGACAGTATACAGCGTTCCGGCGCGCGCGTCCACGGCAATGTTTACCTGACGCATTTGGCCGCGCACGGGCACAATAGACAAGCAAGGCATTTTTTACGCGAAGGAGGCGCTGGCATGGCGCGCAAACAGAAAAAGAAAAAAGCCCCGTTTCGGCCGATTCCGCCGGAGCGCGCGCTGGTGGTGCGCCAGGCGATGCCGCCGGCGGTGGTGCGCCGGGAAGAGCCGGCGCGGCCGGCCCGGCGCCGGCGCCGTTTTCGCGTGCGCTGGATGCTGGCAGGGGCCTGCGCGGTCGCGCTGGGGCTGTTTCTTTACGAAATTGACGTGGTCCACTGGCAGAAGCTGGACCCGGTCCGGCTGACCCGCCTGGCGCAGACCTCGCGCCTGTACGACCGGGAGGGGAGCCTGGTGACGGTGCTGCGGGGGCCGGAAAACCGCACGGTAGTGCGCCTGTCCCAGGTGCCGCAGCATGTGCGCGATGCGTTCATCGCGGCGGAGGATTTGCGGTTTTACAGCCACAACGGCTTTGATTTGGTGCGCATATTCGGCTCGGTGGTCGCCAACCTGCGCGCGCAGTCCTACGCGCAAGGCGCCAGCACCATTTCGCAGCAGCTGGTCAAGCTCACGCACCTGAGCAGCGAAAAGACGCTGGCCCGCAAGGCGGAGGAGCTGTATTTGTCCATCCAGCTGGAGGCGATGTTTGAAAAGGACGAAATCCTGGAAATGTATCTGAACACGATTTATTTCGGCGAGGGAGCCTACGGGGTGCAGGCGGCCTCGGAGGTGTATTTTGACAAGGACGTGTCGGATCTGACGCTGGCCGAGGGCGCGGCGCTGGCGGCGACCATCAAGGCACCCTCGGCGTACAGCCCCGCGGCGGACGCGGAGGCAAACCGCACCCGCCGGGGGTATATCCTGGATACCATGCTGGAAAACGGCATGATTGACGCCGGGCAGGCGGAGGCGGCGCGCGCCGAGGAACTGACGCTTTCCGGCCGGCCGCAGCGCGTCAACGCACACGGATGGTTCGTGGACGCGGCGCTGGAGGAGGCGGAGGACATTCTGGGCGTGACCGCGGACGAGCTGCTCACCGGCGGATACTATATCGAAACCACCATGGACGCGCGCCTGCAGGCGCTGGCAGAGTCGCTCTTTGAAGACGACAGCCTGTTCCCCGGCGACGCGGCGGACGGGACGGCCGTGCAGGGCGCGCTGGCGGTGACGGACGTGGAGACCGGCGGCCTGGCCGCGCTGATTGGCGGCCGGGAGTATACGGTGCAGCGCGGCTTTCATCGCGCCACGCAGATGCGCAGGCAGCCCGGCTCGGCGCTCAAGCCCCTGGCCGTGTACGCGCCCGCCATTCAGATGGGCTATACCACCGCCAGCATCCTTCAGGATGTGCGGCGCGACTTTGGCGGCGGGTACAACCCGCGCAACGCCGGCGAATCCTACCATGGCGCGGTGACGCTGCGGCGGGCGCTGGCGCTGTCGATGAACGTGGCGACCGTGCAGCTGATGAGCGAAATCGGCGTATCCGCCTCCCTGGCGTTCCTGGAGCAGGCGGGCATCCCGCTGACGCAGACCGACGGCAACCTGTCCCTGGCGCTGGGGTCCATGACCACGGGCGTGACCCCGGCGGAGCTTTCGGCCTCCTATGCGATGTTTGGCAACCGGGGCGTATACAACCCGCCCTATCTCATCGAGCGGATTTTTGCCTCCGACGGCACGGAGCTGTATGCGCACGCCGCCTCGCCGCGCACGGTGATGACGGCGCAGGACGCCTACCTGATGACCAGCCTCATGCAGTCCGTGACCGGCTGGGGCACGGGCGCCAAGCTGTCGGCGACCGGGCTTGCGGTCGCCGGCAAGACGGGCACGGTCTCGCTGGTGGGAATGTCCGGAAACCGCGATATCTGGATGGCGGCCTATACCAGCGACTGGTCGCTGGCCTGCTGGATGGGCTTTGACGTCACCGACGCGGACCATCGCCTGCCCTCGCGCCAGTCCGGCGGCGATGCGACCGCCGCGCTGGCCACGGCCTTCTTCCGGCAGGCCTACCGGGACCGGGAGAGGCCGTCCTTCTCCAGCCCCGGCGGCCTGGTATGGCTGACCATCGATACCGCGGCCAGCCAGGCGAGCGGATATCCGATGCTGGCCAGCAGCGCGACGCCGGACGATTATAAGCTCTCCGAGGTCTTTCTGGAGAGCAACCGGCCCTGGGCGACCAGCAGCCTATGGCAAAGCCCGCGCGCCTGCTCCTATTTCTACATCGACTATGACGCCTCGGGCCTGCCCAAGCTGGTGTTCGGCGCGACGGACAGCGCAAACTACCGCATTGAGCGCGCGCGCAACGGAAGCACGCAGGTGCTCACGGAGCTATACGGCGAGGCGGGGCAAACCCTGACCTATGTCGACTGGACGGCCAGCGCGGGCGAATGGTACACCTACACCGTCACCCCGGTGCAGACGGGCGCGGCGGACACGGGCGTGGTGCTCGAAGGCCCCGCCTCCTCCCAGAGCGTGCAGGCGCGGCCTGCTTCCGGTCTCTGGGAAGGCATGCTGCAGTGGCTTTCGGGCCGGTAAGGGAAAGGAGGAAACATGCATGGCGCAGGATACAGTTGCGTGGATGGCCTGGGGCGATGCGGCGTTTGAACGGGCGCGGCGGGAAAAAAAGCTGGTGTTCCTGCACATCGGGTTCCCCAGCTGCCACTGGTGCCATGTGATGGAGCGGGAATCGTTTCAGGACGCGCAGGTCGCCGCGCTGCTCAACGCGCACTTCGTGCCCGTCAGTGTGGACCGCGAGGAGAGGCCCGACGTGGACGCGGTATACATGGCCGCGTGCATGGCCGTGCACGGCTCGGGCGGATGGCCGCTCAACGCGCTGCTGACGCCGGCGCGCCAGCCGTTTTACGTGGCGACGTATCTGCCGCGCGAGGCCCTCCTGGCCCTGCTGCAGGCTGCGCACGCGCGCTGGGAGCGGCGTCACGACCGGCTCGTCGGCACGGGCGCGGAGCTGAGCCGCGCCATGCGCGCCCAGTTTGAGCAGCGCGTGTCCCCGCAGGCGCCCGGCACGGCGCTGTGCGCGCGGGCGGTCGACGCGCTGGAAGCCGCCTACGACGCCGAATACGGCGGCTTCGGCCCCGCGCCCAAGTTTCCCATGCCGCCCACGCTCCTTTTTCTGCTCAGGCAGTGGCGGGCTTCCGGGGACGCGCGCGCGCGGAGGATGGCGGAAGGCACGCTGGTGGGGCTGTGCGAGGGCGGCATCTGGGACCATGTGGGCGGCGGCTTTATGCGCTATGCCACCGACCGCGCCTGGTGCGCGCCGCATTATGAAAAGCTGCTGTGCGACAGCGCGCTGCTGGCGCGCGTGTACTGCGAGGCCTGGGAGGCGACGGGCCGCGTGGTGTTCCGCCGCGTGGCGGAGCGCACGCTTTCCTATCTGCTGGAGGAGATGCGCGGCGCGGAAGGCGCGTTTTGCGCCTCCCAGGATGCGGACGCCCAGGGCGAGGAGGGCGCGTATTACCTGCTGTCGCGCCGGGAAATGCTGGATTTGCTGGGCGGTGAGGAGGGAAAGGCGTACTGCGCCTATTACGGCATCGGGGAACGGAGCCTGCCGCAGCGCGTGGGCCATGGCGGCGGCATCGGAACGCCCCGCATCGCCGCCTGCAACGAGCGCGTCCGGGCGTTCCGCCGGGCGCGCATGCCGCTTGCGCGCGACGACAAGGCGCTGACCGGCTGGAACGCGATGGCCGTCACGGCGCTGGCGCGCATGCATGCGGCCACGGGAGAAGGGCCCTGGCTGGAGGCGGCCCGGCAGACGGCGGGCTTTCTCCGGGAGCGCCTGGAGGGGCCGGACGGCCGCCTGTATGCGCTATGGAAAGACGGGGAGGCGCGCGGCGACGGGCTGCTGGACGATTATGCGCATACGGCGCTGGCGGCGCTTTCGCTCTACCGCGCCACGCTGGAGGGGCCATGGCTGAAATGGGCGGTGTCTCTGGCGCGGCGGATGCTCGCCGACTTTTCGGCGCAGGACGGGGGATTCTATCTGACCCCGCACGGGGGCGAAGCGCTGCCCGTGCGGCCGCGCGAGGTATACGACGGCGCGCTGCCTTCGGGCAACGCGGCGGCCCTGGAGGTGCTGGCATGGCTGGCGTCGCTGGACGTGGGGGAAGGATGGCGGGACGCCGCGCAGCGGCAGGCCGCGTTCCTGGCCGCCCATGCCGGCGAGGCGCCGGCGCAGCACACGGCGGCGCTTTCGGCCATGCTCCCGCTGCTGTATCCGGTGCGCCTGCTGGACGCCCATGCGGGCGAGGAGGCCAACGCCGCGCTGCTCGGCGCGCTGCGCGGGCGGTACGACCCGTTTTTCTACGTCAAGGCCGCGCCGCGGGCGCAGAAGGGCGAGGTATGGCGGCTGTGCATGGAAAACGCCTGCCTGCCGCCCTTTTACGATTTGCCGTCGCTTCTGCGCGCCGTGTCGGAAGAAGTTCATATTTGATTCGTCAGTGTTCGCAAAATGTTCATCCTGCGTTCATTCGTCTGCGGTAGGATGAAAGAGAACAGAGGATATTCTCTGAGAGCCGGGAAAGGAGGGATGCCATCGAGAAGATACACGCCCTCTTCATGTGAGATACTCTTCCTTTCTGAGACGTTCGCCGTGCGGCTTGAGCAACCGGACGGCGGGCGTCCTTTTTGTGCGCTACGCCTTTTCCGCCATGCGATAGCCGACGCCGATTTCCGTAAGGATATATTGGGGCGACATGCTGTCCCGCTCGATTTTGCGGCGGATGTTGGACATGTTGACGCGCAGGATGCGGTTGTTGTCCACGTCCGCGTAAGGCCCCCAGACATGATGGATAATCTGGCGATAGGTGAGCACGTTGCCGGGCTGGCGGGCAATCAGCTCCACAATACGGTATTCCACCTGCGTCAGGCGCACGGGTTCGCCCCCGACGGTCACAATTCGCTTGACAAAATCAATTTTGAAATCCCCCACGCAGTACACATCCTCGGGCGAGGCCGCGGCCGCGTTGCGCCGGAGCACCGCGCGCATGCGCGCCAGCAGCTCGGGCGAGGAAAAAGGCTTGGTGATATAATCGTCCGCGCCGCAGTCCAGCGCGAGGATTTTGTCCCGTTCCGTGCTGCGGGCGCTGACCACGATGACGGGCAGCCGGCTCCAGCCGCGCAGCTCCTTCAAAAGCGCTATGCCGTCCATGTCCGGCAGCCCCAAATCCAGCAGGAGGAGGTCCGGCATGTAGGCGGAAATGCCGGCCCGCGCGGCCGCGCCGTTCTGCACGGAAAGTACGCGATAGCCGCCCGCATGCAACACGGCTTCCAGCACCCTGCGAATGTATCCCTCGTCCTCGACAATCAGGACGGTTGGTTTGCTATGGCTCATCGCTATCCTCCTTGGGCAGCGTCAGGGTAAAGACCGCGCCGCAGGGCTCGCCGTTATAGCCGCGAATCTGGCCGCCGTGGGCGCGAATGATGCTCCGGCAGATGGACAGGCCCAGGCCCATGCCGTGCGTGGAGTCGCCCGACCGGCGCGCCGAGGGTTCAAAAAGCGTCGCGAGGTCCTCCTGCCCCAGGCCGGGACCGTAATCGCGCACCGTGAACGATACGCAGTCGCCGGCGTCTTCCGCGATGATGTCGACGCGGCCCTGGGCGTCCGAAGCATATTTCACCGCGTTTTCAATCAGGTTCATCAGCACCTGCACAATCAGCATCGGGTCCATGGGCACCATCAAAAACTCCGCCGGCGCGGTCACATGGATGTGCGCGTCCGGAAACCGTCCGCGCGCCTTTTCCAGCACCTCGCCCAGCACTTCCTCCACCGGCTCGCAGCTCTTGTGCAGCCTGGGCGCGCTGGCGCCCACCCGCGTGACGGACAGCAGGTTTTCCACCACGCGCAGCAGCCACGACGCCTCCTCGCCCACGCTCTGTATCAGTTCGCGCCGGGCGCGCTCGTCCAGCGGCACGTCCGGCTGGTTCAGCGCGGAGCAGGCGCTGATAATGCCTGTCAGCGGCGTGCGCAGATCATGCGAGATGGAGCGCAGGAAGTCCGAACGCATTTGCTCCAGCTCCTTTTCCATGCGCACGCTCTGTTCCTGCCGCATCAGGGCAAAGCGCTCCAGCGCCGCGCCGATGTGGAACAGGAGCACGCGCACGGTCTCCGTCTGCGCCGCGCCCAGGCCCTGCCGCGTGTCCACCAGAAGCCCCGCGACCCCCAGCGTCCGCTCGTCGGCACGGATGGGAAAGCAGCGCAGCGCGCTGCCGGCATATGCCTCCGTGCCGTAGCCGCCCTCCCCGCCCGTGCGGAAGCAGTGCGCGACGAGCGCCTCCACGGGATAGAGCAGCAGCCCCTGCGGATAGCTGCCGGCGCGCCGAAAGCCGTCCGCCGCGTCCGGAAGAAACAGCACGCAGGAACATCCGGCAACGCTGTACAGGCTGCGCAGCGCGAGGGCATGCAGCGCCTCCGGGGTGGTGACCCGCAAAAACTCCGTACAAAACGCCGAGATGGAACGCTCCCGCGCGTTCTGCGCGCCGTACAGGTCGCGCTGGGCGCGGATGCGCCAGTACAGCCCGCCGACCACCAGCGCGCTGATGGACAAAATGCACGCCGCGTATATCGAAAACAGCGGGGACAGCGGCGTGGTCTGCGCGTTGACGGTAAATTCCAGCAGCGAGGACACGCCCACCGTCACGCAGGCGCAGAGCACCCGCCACACGGCGCCGCTGGCGGAGATGGCCAGCACCAGCGCCACCAGCGCGAGCGTCGGGATGGCGTAGTAAAAGCTCTGAAACACCGTCTGCGCAAAAAGAAACGCCAGCACGGACAGCAGCGCGGCCAGCAAAACGCCGCGAATGTTCTTCGCCAGGGCCGAAAACCGCCGATACCCGCCCCTGCGCATGCCGCACCGCTCCTTTCCGCTTTTTCCCCATTATACACGCCCGCGCGCGCGCAGGAAAGTCAGAGCGCTAAAAAAACGCTAAGGATACCGGGGCTTTGTTGCAAAGCCCAAGGCAAAGTTTTACCATATTTATATACTTTGGGGCGTACATTTTCCCCCGCAGCCGCTCGTATTTTTCACTTCAGGAGGTACCCACACGTCAAAGTAAGGAGGAAAACACATGAAACGCACACTCGCACTGGTTTTGACGCTTCTGCTTACGCTTTCTACGGCGGCGATTCAGCCGGCCCTGGCCAGCGACGTGCAGAGCGCCGCGGAAGAAATCCTGGCCAGCAAGGAATACCTCAACGTGTACAAGACATCCTTCAGCTCGTCCTATCCGTCCTTTAACTACTACTCCACCGCCTACGCGACCGTTCGCTCCATTGTGGCCAACTGCATCGACGGCCTGGTCGAGCCGGACATTTACGGCGTGTATGTGCCGTCCATCGCCGAAAGCTGGGAAACCAACGAGGACAAAACCGTATGGACCTTCAAAATCCGCGAGGGCGTCAACTGGGTGGATCATGAGGGCAACGACACGGGCCTGCCGGTGACCGCCGAAGACTTTGTGGACGGCATCCGCTATATTGCCGACCCGCAGAACGGCGCCTACTCCCTGCGCGTGGTGCGCGACCTGGTCGTGGGCCTGTACGACTATTACTGGGCGCTGGACGATATTGACAACCCGGACGTGGAGACGGACCTGGTGCGCGAGGAAGTCGTCGCCAGCTTCGACGAGACCGTGGGCGTCAAGGCGCTGGACGAATATACCGTGCAGTATACGCTGACCTCCAGCGCGCCGTATTTCCTCTCCCTGATTGAAAGCAGCATGCTGCTGCTGCCGGTGGAGTACGACTACGCCATGGAGCTGGGCGAGGACTTCGCCGTGGACAACGAGCACATGCTCTACTGCGGCGCGTACTATATCTCCCACTTCGAGCGCGACAAGGCGATTACGCTGACGAAAAACCCCCTGTACTGGGATTTGGAAAACGTCACCGTGGACACGGTGGAATACCAGATGATTCCGGAAGGCACCACTTCCCTGGAGATGTTCCGCCGCGGCGAGCTGGACTATACGAGCGTGGAGGCCGAGGAATACCTCTCCATGGCCGGCACCGAGTGGGAGGACAACCTCATCCCCTCCGAGCGCAGCCTCTCCACCAACTATCTCTGGCTGGATTTCCAGGGCGAAAACCCTGAATTCAACACCTTCATCCAGAACGAAAACTTCCGCAAGGCGCTGCAGTACTCCCTCAACCGCGAGGCGATTGCCACGCTGCGCGACCCCGTCAACCCCACGCGCATCCTGCGCAACACCATCAACGCCGAGGACGCCATCTATGACAGCAACGGCGTGGATTACACGGATTACGAGCCGCTCAAGACCGTGAAGGAAACGGATTACAACAATCCGGAGCTGGCGCGCCAGTACATGGAAGCGGCGGTGGCGGAGCTGTGCGAGGAAGACGGCACCATCCGCGGCATCGAGGCCGGCACGGTGGATTATCTGCCGGTAGGCACCTTTGAGGTGGACGGCAAGCTCCCGGTCACCATCATCTATGTGGGCACCGACGACGAGAGCGAAATTATCATGGCGCAGCTGATGAAGGCCATGGTGGAAGAGGCCATCGGCACGGATTTGGTGGACTTCCAGATTGCGGCGTTCAGCGGCTGGACCTACGGCACGGTCGCCGACCCGCTCAACTACGACATCTACTTCGACTCCCTCTCCACGGGCTATGCCGACCCCTCCGGCCTGCTGACCCGCATGACCACCGACGGCGTGGAGAACGTGGGCCGCTATACGGTGCCCGAGTTTGACGCGCTGGTGGAAAAGGCGCTGAGCGCAGCCACCTTCGAAGAGCGGCTCCAGTATTTCGCCGAGGCGGAGGCCTACCTGTGCGAGGGCGCGTACCTGATTCCGTTCATCTCGTCGCTGCGCGGCTATTACATGACCAACTCCATGCCCTTCACCAGCCCGCTGACCCTGTACGGCAACAGCAAGTACAAGGGCACGCTGGTCATGGAAGAGGCGCTCACCTACGAGGAGTACCTCACGCTGGAGGCGGCCTATGACATTGCGCGCGCGGAAGCGCTGCAGGAACAGTAACGCATGATCTGGCGTCAGCGCGCGGCCGCGGCCGCGCGCTGACGCCTCTGTCTATCTCTGCGGCCGCCCGGCGCGCCGCCCGGAAAAGGGGGTTTTCCCTTGACAAGATATGTCCTTTCCCGCATTCTGCGCTCGCTCCTGACGGTTATCATCGTGTTTGTCACGGTCTTCATGCTGCTGCGCCTGATGCCGCTGACAGGATACTTTCCGCAGGAGATGCTCAAGGAGGCCGACGAGGCCACGCGCATCAGCTACCTGAGAAACCAGGGCCTGCTGGATCATCCGTTTGTACAGCTGGGACGCTTTGTCAAAAACCTGTTCCAGGGCGACCTGGGCAGAAGCCTGACGGTCTATCCCAAGGTGCCCATTTCCACGCTGTTGCAGGAGAAAATCCCCGTCACGGCGGCGTTCGGGTTTTCCAGCCTGGTGCTGGGCATCGTGCTGGGCGTTTCGCTGGGGCTTTTGATGGTCCGCTACAAGGACCGGTGGGGCGACCGCCTGGGTACGCTGTATATCGTCACGGTTCGCGCGGTGCCGAATCTGATTTATCTGTTCTTCATTCAGGTATGGGTTTCCAAATGGCTCAACCTGCCGCTGGTGTATTACAAGGACCGGCCCGAATCGTGGATTCTGCCGACCATCTGCCTGGCGCTGGGCAGCATCGCCTACTACGCGCTGTGGCTGCGCCGGTTCATGGTGGACGAGGAAAACAGGGACTATGTCAAGTTCGCCCAGGTCAAGGGGCTGCCCAAGAAAGTCGTCCTTCGCCGCCATGTGTTCAAAAACGCCGTCATTCCCCTGGTGATTTATCTGCCCAGCGACCTTTTGTTTATCATTTCCGGCTCGCTGGTCATTGAAAGCCTGTATGCCATTCCCGGCACCGGCGGCCTGCTCACCAACGCCATCAAGAGCCAGGACAACCCGCTGGTGCAGGTCATTGTGCTGATGTACGCGGTGCTTTCGGTCATCGGCGTATTCCTGGGCGACATGCTGGTTGCCTTTGTCGACCCGCGCATCAAACTGACGGAGGGCGAATAAATGGAAAATGCAAAGACGCCGAATCCCATCCTCGATCCGCTCAAGTTCCGGGCGGCGGTGTTTGACAATATCGGCAGCGAGGACGCCGGGTTTTCCAACTATTCCTACTGGCGTTCCACCCTCCGCACGTTCTTTCGCAACAAGATGGTGCTCCTGCTGGTCGCGCTGGTGCTGGCGCTGATTGTGATGAGCCTGGTGTATCCGCTGGTGTCGGACGTGGACCCGAACAAGGTCAGCCTCATGCCGCTGGAGTGGAACCTGCGCCCCAGCGCGGAGCACTGGTTCGGCACGGACGCCCTGGGGCGGGACATCTGGACGCGCGCCTGGTACGGGGTGCGCAATTCCTTTGCGCTGGCGTTCTGCATCGCCCTGTCGGACGTGGGCATCGGCATGATTGCCGGCGCGCTCTGGGGGTACAACAAAAAGCTGGACCCGTTCATGATAGAGCTGTACAACATCATGACCAACATCCCTTCCACGGTGTACCTGGTGCTGCTGGCCTATATCATGAACACCAGCTATCTGACGCTGTTTATCTCCATGGCCTCCCGCGGCTGGATTGTGGAGGCGCGGTTCTTCCGCAACCGCATCCTGTCCCTGCGCGACAACGAGTACAACATCGCCTCCAAATGCCTGGGCACGCCCGTATGGCGCATCGCCACGCGCAATATCATCCCGCACATCATCAGCCTCATCATCATGGAGGCGGCGCTGTGCATTCCCTACTCCATTGGCTCCGAAGTGTTCATGGGCTTTGTGGGCGTGGGCATGCCGGTCGAAGCCATTACGCTGGGCAACATCGTCAACCAGGGGCGGGCGTCCTTTACGCTGCATCCCTATCAGATGCTGCTGCCCACCATTATCCTGTGCATCATTACCGTCGCGTTTTATGTGATTGGCAACAAGTTCGCGGACGCGTCCGATCCGCGCAACCATGTGTGAGGAGGCTGCATCATGGAACACAACCACAACGGCCATGCGTCGCCTCTGATTCTTTCGGCCAGGGACGTCGAAGTCCGCTTTAACCTGCGCGGGCGCACGCTCACGGCGGTGCGCGGCGCCTCGCTCGACCTGTACGAGGGCGAAACGCTCGCCATCGTCGGCGAATCGGGCTGCGGAAAATCCGTCTTTACCAAGTCCTTTATCGGCATGCTGGACAAAAACGGCGCCGTCACCGGCGGAAAAATCCTCTATCGCGGGGAAGACCTGACCGCTTATAAAACCGAGGCCGAGTGGCTCCGCGTGCGGGGCAAGAAAATCGCCATGGTGTTCCAGGACCCCATGACCAGCCTGAACCCGGTGCGAACCATCGGCGAGCAGATTACGGAAGTGATTACCTGGCACTTCGGCACCGAGCACGAGGAGGCCAAGCGGGAAGCGATAGAGATTCTCAAGCGGGTGGGCATCGCGGACGCGCAGACCCGCTACAAGCAGTATCCCAACGAGTTTTCCGGCGGCATGCGCCAGCGCGTCGTCATCGCGACCGCCATCGCCTGCCGGCCCGAAATCCTCATCTGCGACGAGCCGACCACCGCGCTGGACGTGACGGTGCAGGCCCAGATTCTGCGCCTCATCAAGGACCTGCAGAAAGAGCTGAAAATGACGGTCGTCTATATCACCCACGACTTGGGCGTCGTCGCCAACGTCGCCGACTGGGTGGGCGTGATGTATGCGGGACAAATCATCGAGTACGGCACGGTGCACGAGATTTTCAAGGAGCCCGTGCATCCCTACACCCGGGCGCTCCTGCAGTCCCTGCCCCAGCTGGGCGTCCGGGGCCATGCCCTGTATTCCATCCAGGGCACGCCGCCGAGCCTGTTCAAGGAAATCCGGGGCGATGCGTTCGCGCCGCGCAATCCCGACGCCATGGAAATCGAGTTCGAGCAGGAGCCGCCGCAGTTTGAGGTCTCCCCCACGCACTGGGCCAAGACCTGGCTTTTGCATCCCTATGCCCAGGACCACCGCCGCGCCCTGGAGGAGGCGGAAGCCCAGCGCCGCGCCGAGCGCGCCGAACCGACGCAGCCTTTCGTATACGAGACGGCGGAAAAGCTGCTGGAGGTCAAGGGGCTGACGGTCAAGTTCAAGCTGGGCGGCAGGGAATTCCGCGCCGTCAACGACGTCAGCTTTGATATCTACAAGGGCGAAACGCTCTCGCTCGTGGGCGAATCCGGCTCCGGCAAGACGACCATCGGCCGGGCGGTGATGCGCGTATACAACAGCAACGTCAGCGGCGAGATTCTCTATCAGGGCCAGCCGATTGTCGGAAAAATCAGCAAGGACAAAATGAAAGCCCTGCGCATGGAAATGCAGATGATTTTCCAGGACCCCATGGCCTCGCTCAACGAGCGCGCCAAGGTGGACTATATCATCTCCGAGGGCCTGTACAACTACCATTTGTTTGAAAACGAGGCGGACAGGCTGCGCAAGGTGGAAGAAATCATGCAGGAGGTGGGCCTTTCCAAGGATTTTTCCTCCCGCTTCCCGCACGAGTTTTCCGGCGGCCAGCGCCAGCGCATCGGCATTGCGCGAAGCCTGGTGATGAACCCCAACTTCATTGTGGCGGACGAGCCCATCTCCGCGCTGGACGTCTCCATCCGCGCACAGGTCATCAACCTGCTGAACAAGCTCAAGCGCGAGCGCGGGCTGACCTATCTGTTCATCGCCCATGACCTTTCCGTCGTGCGCTTTATCTCCGACCGCATCGCGGTCATCAACAAGGGCCGCATCGTGGAGCTGGCGACCTGCGACGAGCTGTTCGACCGCCCGCTGCATCCCTACACGCGGGCGCTGCTTTCCGCCGTGCCCTACCCGGACCCGGACCGGGAGCGGGACAAGGAGCTGCTGGTGTACGACCCGGCCATGCACAATTATCGGGATAATCCGCCGCAGTGGACGGAGATTGTCCCGGGACATTTCATCCTGGCCAACCAGGAGGAGCTGGACATCTATCGAAAGGAGCTGGAGGGCTGATGGAAGCTGCCGACCGCAAAGGCTATGCCCGCCTCATCTATGCCAAGGCCATGCGCTATTTTTCCCTGGCGCTGGTCGGCTGCGCGCTGGCCGCGGGCGTGCTGGGCATGCGGGTGTATTTTCTCTTTGCGCTCTGCGCGGCGGGCTGTCTGTTCCTGGCATGGAGTTGGTTTACCCACCTGCATGCCATCGGCTTTTTCCACGCGGACGCCTGGAAGGCGAAAAAGCGGCGCAGGCGCGTGCCCTATATGCACAGGCGCGACAAGACGAAGCGCTACCGCCCCTCCTTCGCCATGCGCAATACGGACTTTGACGACGACCTGGTGTCGGCCACAGCCTGCGAGGAGGAAGCGCTGACGCCGGGCGAGCGCGCGCGGGCCTGCGTGCTGTCGCGGGCCGCGTGCGGCGCGCTGTTGCTGCTGGTTTCCCTGGTGATTCGGGTATGAGGTGCAAACATGAGAATTTGTAACGGGCTTTTGCTGACGATGGAAGAAGCGCGCTTTGAGCGCGGCTATGTGGACTTTGAAAACGGGCGGATTACGGCCTTTGGCGCCATGCAGGACGCGCCCGCATATGCGGGGGAAACGCTGGACGCGCAGGGCGGGTATATCCTGCCCGGCCTGATTGACGCGCACACGCACATCGGCATTTCGGAGGAAGGGCTGCGCTGGGAGGGCGAGGACTGCAACGAAACGACCTCGCCGGTGACCCCGGACGTGCGCGCGGTGGACGGTTTCCATCCCTTCGATACGGCCATCCCCAAGGCGCGGCGCGCGGGCGTGACCACCGCGGCCGTGGCGCCGGGCAGCACCAACCCCATCGGCGGGCAGATAGCCGCGATAAAGCTGTACGGCACGGACGTGGAGGCAATGACGCTGAAGGCGCCCTGCGCCATCAAGTTCGCCCTGGGCGAAAACCCCAAGCGCAACTACGGGCAGGCGAAAGGCCGGGAACCCATGACGCGCATGGGGACGGCCGCCGTCATACGCCGCACCCTCGCCCGCGCGCAGCGATATCTCGCCGAGAAGGAGGCGGGCAAGGATGTGTACGAGCCGGACATGGAAGCGCTTCTCCCGCTGCTTAGGCGGGACATCCCGGCGCATTTCCACGCGCACCGCGCGGACGATATCCTCACGGCCGTGCGCCTGGCCCGCGAGTTTGATCTGCGCTACTCCATCCTGCATGCGACCGACGCGTCCAGGATTGTTTCCCTCCTCGCCCGGGAGCAGATGATTCCCATCGTCGGCCCCTCCATGGGCCCCGCCGGCAAGCCGGAGACGGTGGGCGGCTCGTTTGCGACGGCGGGCCTGCTGCGTCGCGCGGGCATGCAGGTGGCCATCACGACCGACCACGACGTAACGCCGCTGTGGCTGCTGCCGGCGTTTGCGGGCATGTGCGTGCGGGAAGGGCTTGCGCACGAAGAGGCGCTGCGCGCCATCACCCTGTACGCCGCGCGCGCCATGGGCGTGGAAGAGCGGGTCGGTTCCATCCGGCCCGGCAAGGACGCGGACCTCGTCGTCTTCAGCGGCGACCCGTTCCACTACCTGACGCGCGCGACCGCCGTGTTTATCGACGGCAGGCGCGTGGAATAACCCCGCGGGCGACCTGCGGCCGCCGGGAAGTTCGGATTTTCGACGCGAGTGTTTATGGTTTGTTCATACGCGCTTCATATGCGGGCGCTATACTCAGAATCAAGAAAGGGACATTCCCTTCCAATTCCTTCAAAGGAGCGATGCCATCGGGAACAATATGCGAGCCCTCTTCATGTGAAATACTCTTCCTTTCTGCAGGCGTCCGCCCTCCGGCTTGAGCAACCGAAGGGCGGGCGTTCTTGTATGCGTATTCGCGAAGGGCGGACGCGGCGCGCCGTTACGGGAGCGGCGCTACGGTGACGAACAGGCGCATGCCGGACGTCTTTTCCGGGGCGGCGTCAGGCGTCGGGTCGGCCCCGGACGGAAGCGGGGCGGCGGACGGCGAGGGCGAAGCGTCGGGCGCGCGGGTTGCCGCGGGGGCGGGGGTCGGAGACGGCGACGGCGTGGCGAGCACGTCCTCGTAGAGCCTGGAAAGCGTCAGCTTGCCCGCTTTGCCGTCCACGGACAGGCCGTTGTCGCGCTGATAGGCCTTGCAGGCTTCGACGGTGCCGCCGTAATACCCGCCGGTAATGCTTCCGTGATAGTAGCCCAGCTCGGTCAGCTTGCACTGCAGCCAGTATACCGCCTCGCTCTCCACGCCGCGCTCCAGCGTGGTAAAGGGCATGGGCGGCAGCGCGTCGGCGCTGTACGCGGGCGGCTGCGTCGGCGCGGCGGTGGGCTCGGGCATCATGACGCTGCGGTCCAGCGGCGGAATTTTCAGCGAGCGGGTCAGCTCCTCGTCCTCTTCGCCCTCGTAAATAACCACCTCCGTGCCCTTGCCGCAGTTGTCGTAAATCCACTTGGCATCGTCCACCATCAGCCGGATGCAGCCGTGCGAGGCGCGCTTGCCCAGCCCGGTATAGCTCCCCGTCTTCAGGGCCATCAGGTCAGGCTCGGCATAGATGACCGAGTGGAAGGCGATGGAAGCGTTGATGCGCGTCCAATAGCGCGCATGCGTGCCCCATTGCGGAAAGTAGCACCATTCGGAGGTGCGCCCGTTGAGGACGAACGTGTCCAGGGGCGTGGGATCGCTGGTGGTGCCGGTGGAGCAGAGCATCTGCCGGACCACGTCGGTGTATTGCTGGTTTTCGTCCAGCCCGTACACGGTGGTCACCTGATTGGTCACGTCCACGCCGATGCGGTACGGCACGGGCGTAGGGCTGGGCGTGGGGCGCGGCGTGGCGGCGGCGTCCAGCGCGTCGCCGAAAAAGAGCATGTCCCAGGTCGCCTGGCCTACGACGCCGTCCGCCTGCAGCCCGTTTTTCCGCTGAAAGTCGCGCACGGCGTTGCGGGTATTGCCCAGGTAGTTGCCGCTGACCTCTATGGCGTAGTAGCCCAGCTCCTGCAGGCGAAGCTGAACGCGCAGCACGTCGTCGCCGACGCTGCCGAACTGCAGCAGCGGCGCCTCCGCCGCAGGAGGCGACGTGGGCGCGGGGGTCGGCACGGGCGGCGCATCCAGCCGGTACACCTGCACAAGCAGCGCCTCGTCCGCTATACCCGTCTGCTCCCAGCCCAGCGCGGCCTGAAAATCGCGCACCGCCTGCTGGGTATGTTCCTGGTAGTTGCCGGTAATCCGGAAGGTATAGTATCCCAGCTCCGTCAGCCGCTCCTGCAGCATGATGACCGCATCGCCCGTGCTGCCGTAGCGCAGCGGCAGCGTTTCCTCCGCCAGCCCTCCGGCGCACAGCGCCAGCATCATCAGCAAACATCCCAGCCACAGCGCCCGCTTCATGCCTTCACCTCATTGCCGTCATGTGTCTGATGATATAGACGAATCAGCGCCGGTTTCCGCTTCCGCCTCCGCGGGATTTTGTCCGGCAATTTCAGGAAGCGCAGGGGCTTGCGAAAGGCGCGCGGAGCGTATACAATAAAGCAAGCCGCGTGCGTGGATTCACAGCGGCCCGGCGTTGTCCCGACGCCCCATCCCGACCCCCAGCCCGTCTTGCCGGGCTTCAGGGAATGACCCGTTCTCAAGGAGGAATGCAACTCCATGTCGCAGGCTGAGACCACCATCCGGGAAGCCCTTGCCGCCTTCGATTTCGGCGGCCAGGTCGTCGGCGCCGTCCGCCACGGGCAGGGCCACATCAACGATACCTTCTGCGTGCACACGCAGGCGGGCGACGGGCCGTGCCGCCGCTTTATTCTCCAGCGGCTTAGCAGCGTGGCGTTCCATGACCCCGCCGCGCTGATGGAAAACATCGTGGGCGTGACCCGCTATCTGCGCCGGATGATTGCCGAACAGGGCGGGGATACGGAGCGCGAGACGATGACCGTGCTGCCCACATGCAGCGGCGAAAACTACTTTACCGACAGCGAGGGAAGCGCCTGGCGCGTGTATACCTTTGTGGAGGATACCATCTGCCTGCAGTCGGCGGAAACGCCGGCGCTGTTCGCCGCCTCCGCCCGCGCGTTCGGCCGCTTCCAGCAGATGCTCAAGGCGTATCCGGCCGAGACGCTGCACGAAACCATCCCGCGCTTCCATGACACGCCCAACCGCCTGGCCCTGTTCCGGGCCGCCGTGGAGGCCGACCCGCTGGGCCGCGCCGCGGGCGTGCGGCGGGAAATCGACTTCGTCCTGGCGCGCGCGCAGGACTGCTCGGTGGCGGCCGAGGCGCTGCGCGAAGGGAAGCTGCCCCTGCGCGTGACCCATAACGATACGAAGCTGAACAACGTGCTCATCGACCGGAAAAGCGGCGAAGGCGTGTGCGTCATTGACCTGGACACGGTGATGCCGGGGCTGGCCATCCATGATTTCGGCGATTCCATCCGCTTCGGGGCCAACCACAGCGCCGAGGACGAGCGCGATTTGTCCAAAGTGAATTTTGACCTTTCGCTCTTTGCGGTGTACACGGAAGGCTTTCTGGCAGGCGCGGGCGGCGCGCTGACGGAGGCGGAAATCACATACCTGCCCTGGGGCGCCAAACTGATGACGCTCGAATGCGGCATGCGCTTTCTGACGGACTATCTGGAGGGCGATCATTACTTCCATATCCGGCGCGAGGGACACAATCTCGACCGCTGCCGCACGCAGTTCAAGCTGGTCGCCGACATGGAAGCGCAGTGGGACGAGATGGCCGGGGTCGTGGAGCGCTGCCGCGCGTAGCGCAGGAAACGGCCCGCGGGGCCTCAGGCCGCAGAAGCGCCGCGCTGTCCCGCAGAAGAGGAGCCGCCCGAACGCCCGCGGGACTTCCGGGCGACGGGCGGTTCCCTGCCGCCGTCGTATCGTAAAAACCGCCTTGCAAGCCTCTTCCGCCGGGGCGTCCCGGCCATGGGCGCGCCCCCTGCAGCCCATCGCTATTCCAGTTTCCACTGGGAATCACAGCAGGCCCGAATCAGTTCCCCGTCGTGGGTGATGACCAGCACGGTTTTCCCATGGTCCGCCTCAGCCCGAAGCGCGTCCGCTATGATGCGCATATTCCCGCCGTCCAGTCCGGAGGTGGGCTCGTCCAGGAGCAGGATTTCCCGCCCCGAGATAAGGCCGCAGGCAATGGCAAGCCGCTGCTTCTGCCCGCCCGACAATATGGCCGGGTGGGCGTCTTTATACGCATACAGAGCAAACCGCCTTAAAAGCGCCCGGGCGCGGTCCAGAACGGCCTGCGTCCTGGGCAGGCCCAGAAGGAGCTCTTCGGAGACGCTGTTCGTGAAAAACTGCGTGCCGGTATCGTTGGCGCTGTACCAGCAGTGCTTCCGCCGCTGCGCCGGGGATGCTTTCCGGCCGTGGATGCGGATTTCTCCCCGGGACGGGCGCTCCAGCCCCGCAAGAATTTTTGCCAGCGTGGTCTTTCCCGCCCCGTTGCGCCCGGTAAGCGCCGTCACCCGGCCGGGCCACGCCGCAAGGCGCAGGTCCTCCCAGATGCATTTTCTCCCGCGCCCGCAGGCGAGGCCCTCCAGGGACACGGCGGGGACCCCCTCCCCCGTGGGAGGCGGCAGCGCTGCCGGCGCCCCTTCCCTCACAGACCGCAGCTGCAGCCGTTCCCGTTCTTCCTCCGTCATCCCCAGCATCTGCTCCGGCGTTTTCTCCCACCGGAGCCTTCCTTCCCGGACATAGACAAAGCGGTCCGCCAGCCCGACCAGCCAGGCGAGCCTGTGCTCCGCGATGAGCAGGGTGCGCCCCTCCCGCTTGAATTGCAGCAGGGCGTCCCGCAGCTCCCGGATGCCCTGCTCGTCCAGATTGGCGGTGGGCTCGTCGCAGACCAGCACGGGCGGGTCCAGGGCGCAGACGGAGGCCATGGCCGTGCGCTGCTTCTCGCCGCTGGAAAGGACGTCCAGGGGCCGGTCCCGGAGGCCCTCCAGCCGGAAAGCCCGGATGGCCGCGTCCGTGCGGGAGACGATTTCGTCATGGGGGATGCCGTAATTCTCGCAGGCGAAGGCCACCTCGCCCGCCAGCTGCGAGGAAAAAAACTGGCTCTTGGGGTCCTGGAACACGCTGCCCACCAGCCTGCCCCGCTGCCAGAGAGGCTCTTCCCTCCGGTCGCGCCCGCCGAGCTCCACCGCGCCCGAGAGACGCCCCGCGTAAAACGCCGGGGCCAGGCCGTTCACCAGGCGGGTCAGGGTGGTCTTGCCGTTGCCCGAGGGCCCTGTCAGCACCACGCACTCGCCCTTGCGGACGTGCAGGCCGATATCCTCCACGCCGTCCCCCGAATCGGCGTATTGAAAGCAGGTATGCGCGAATCGAATCATGCCGGTCCTCCCATGCCCAGAAACAATGCCGTCGCGGCGGCCCATATCCCCAGCCATGCCAGGTCTTTTGCCCGAATCCCTGTTGCGGCATAGCTTCCCCGCGCGCCCGGCGCCTGAGCGCCCCGGGCCACGGCGGAGACCGACAGCTGGTCCGCAATCTGCAGGCAGCGCAGAAGCAGGGGCACCAGCACATACTCGCAGGTAACCGCCGGGTGGCACAGCACCTGCGCCGGTCCGGTCAGCCGGCGGTTTTTCATCGACTGATGCACGCCCCGCAGCTCCGCCTTCATGGTGGGGAAAAAGCGGAACACCACCAGCATCCCCAGAATGACCGGGGTCGGGGCATGGATTTGGGACAGCGCGGCGGAGAGCTCCCCCGGCGGGGTGGAGATGAGGTCCCACGCTGTGACGAACACCGGCATGAGGCTGAAAAACATCAGCACATAGAACTCGGAAAAGATCACCATCCGCAGCCCGTGGAACCGAATCCCGTACAGCAAAAGAGAAAGGAGCAGATAGCAGGCGCCAAAGGAGAGCGCCAGCCGCAGCTTCCGCTGATAGAGCAGCTGGCCAAACGCTGGCGCCGCCAGCAGCCAGGTCTGCAGCGCGTCGGGCGCAAGGGACACGCCGACCATGGCGCACAGCACCGCCCCGGCCTTTGCCAAAACCGCCAGAGACCGCCGCTCCATCACAGGACGCCCGCCTTTTTGAAGTGCTTTCCGATGAGCTTTTGCCCGATGAGGCTGCCCAGAAAGCCGCAGGCCGTGGCGAAGACGAGGATAAAAGCCACCCAGCCCGGCGAAGAATAATACCGCACATAGGAATCGATATAGCTCTGCTCCATGCCGCTGGCCAGGGCAAATTCGGAATAGGTGTCCCAGAAAAACCAGATGGGCAGCAGGTTCACCCCGTTATACAGCAGGCTGGATACCGTCCAGGCGGCGGTCAGGCGGCCGGGGGTAATTCCCTTCCAGAGGATGGCCTCTGCGATGACCCCCACCAGCACAAACCAGGGCAGCAGGAACCAGCTGCCCATGAGGAGGAACGCCACGCCCAGCAAAGTCATATACACCAGGGAGACAAAGCGCTTGCGGATGCGGTTGACCATCAGAAAATAGACCGGCCCGCACAGGAGCATGGTGATGCCCACCGAGAGCACCATGCTGACAAAATGGTTCACCATGCAAATCATGTTGACGCCAAGCTGCATGACGATAAGCAGCACCGTCATCAGCACCAGGGTAATGACATCCCGAACGGACCATTTATTGGTTGTTTCCATTTGCGTTCTCCTTTTTTTCTCGGGTTGTAAAAGCTGAAATTGCACACGTCCGCACCCCGGCCGATGGTCTTGGTCCGGCCCCAGCGGGCGTTCGGGATGTGTCCGTACATCACGTCGTCGCTCTCGCAGAAGATGGCCGTCAGCTCCGGCACGCCGTAGCGCCGGAATACATTGGCGTACAGGCAGGCGTGGCAGTCCCATTCAATGGCGTATTTGTCGTTGCGCTTCCACTCGAAAACCCAGCCCTCGGGGCCGTACCCGGCCTTCATGGACGCCGGGCACATCGCCCGGAACAGCGGGAAGAAAAAGGGCAGCTTTCCCAAAGTCTGAAAGAATTTTGCCATGGGCTTTGCCGCGTCCAGCACGGATTGGCGGATCAGCCGCCGGGCTTCCGTCGGCTTCCAGCCGTGCCCGGTCGCTGCCTGATAGACCGCCACCGCCGGCAGGATGGCGTTTGTCAGGTGCCGGGCCAGCATGCGGTTGGACAGGTCGTTTTCCGCCAGCAGCGTGGCGAACCGCTCCACCGCCGCCCGTCTGACCGCCTCCTCGGGGATGGCTTCCCAGGCCGCCCCGACCCGGCCTTTTTGCAATGCCTTTTCCACATTCATATGCGATGTAACCTCCCTTCCAAAGCCCGCTCCCGCAGCGCCGCGAACCGGCGGTCAAGCCCCTCCTGCGCCATCAGCTCCCGGCGGGTCCCCCGCTGGACAATGGGCCCCCTGTCCAGCACCAGCATCTGCCGGGCGTTGCGCGCCGCGTTCAGGCGGCGGGCCATCATCCGCAGGGCCTTGCCCTTTATCAGCGCCCCGATGGCTTTTGCCGCTCCGCCTCGTTTTCCGGGTCCACGCCGGCGGCGGCCTCGTCCAGAATGACGATGGGCGCGTCTTTCAGAATGGCCCGGGCGACGGCCGCGCGCTGCCGCGGCATAGAGGCGCGGGAAGATGCAGACGGAAATACCGTCTCCGGCCTGCCGGTTGTCCTCGTCCGCTGTCATTGGAAACGCCTCCGTTTCGTTTGGTTCGATATGGTTAGTTTTTGCTAACTCACAGGCGGAACAAAAGGCTCATGTGAGCCTCGGACCGTCGAAAAACCCCCATTGGGGAGGCTTGGAGGGCCGAAGCCCTCCAAATGCAATCCGAACCCGGCGACATGCGCGGCGGGTTCGGAAGCCTTGCGCAGCAAGGTTTCCCTGCGCGTTTCCCCGGCCGCGCCCCCAGGCGCAGGGGAAACGTGTCCTGTCGGAAAAGGCCGGCGCAGACGGCCTTTGTCGACAAGCTGAGGCTCATGTGAGCCTCAAAAGCCCCTCCCAGCCGCAGTTGAAAAAGGTGGCCAGCTCCTCAATGTATGCCATGGCCCGCTCCCGGGTCATGTCATGGACCACGGTCTCAAAAACCGCGGTAAAATAGGCGCTGGTGATGAGGTGGTGCAGCTCGTGGCTGATATGGCCCTCTATCCTGCCCTGCCGCTCCAGCTCCCCGTAGTAACGCTCCGCCTGCTCGACCTCCAGCTCCACCAGCTCATGGACGTAGTTTTCATACCGCGTCCCGGCAGCACAGCAGAGGATGAGCTTGAAGGCGTCAAACCGATCGTAGATATAGTCAAGGAAAAACCGCAGGTACTGCGTGGACAGCCGTCTGCTGTCAGCCGTCCGCCCTTGCGGAATGAGGGCAAAATGGGCTTCCTGCGCCGCCTTGAACCGCTCCACAAGTCCGTCCGCGGCTTCCGACACCAAGGCGTCAAACAGCGCCTCTTTGCTCTCGTAATAGCCGTAAAAGGCCCCCTGCGTAAAGCCCGCCTCCTTGACCACGGCCCGCATGGAAGCGCCCTGGTAGCCCTTTTCCAGAAACTCCCGTTTTCCGACTTCCAGAATCTTTTTCTGTGTTTCGGTCCGTTCCATGCCGGCTTCTCCTTTCCCGGCGCATATATCACCGATATATATCGCTGATATGATAGCCCCTCCCGCCCGGTTTGTCAAGCGGAAAACCGCATCTTTTCCCGCCCCGCTTCCCCTGCGGACAGCGCGCCTTGGCCCGCGCTTTCCCATGGCGTCTCGTCAGGGCATACCCTCCGAAACGAAAGAAGTCAAAGAAAAACGCCATGCCCATGGTCGGCCCCTTCGCATGGCGTTTCTCTCTGTCCCGTTCGCCCGGCATCGGCCCGGGCGTTTGCCCTGCTTCGTATGCCTGATGCCCCGCCGGCACAGCGGGAACGCGTCCTTCGGGCCGCCTGATGGGCCGAGGCAGCCGCCTGCCGCGAGGGGCAAGACCTGCCTTCACAACGCCCGCAGCGCGGCGTGAATGTCCCCGTCCTCTCCCACGCGCACCAGCGCCCACTTCCCCTGCGCGAGCGCGCCGGGGTTGACCAGGCAGACGCCGCCCTCCGTTTCGCAGGCCGGCCGGTGCGTGTGACCGAACAGCGCCAGGCGGCATTCGCGCCGCCGCGCGGCCTCTGCCAGCAGGCTGCAGGTCAGCTTCACCCGAAACAGATGGCCATGCGTGACGAGCGCCTTTGTCCGCCCAAAACGCACCTCCAGCGTCTCCGGAAGCCGGGAAAAAACGTCGCAGTTGCCGCGCACGGCGTAAAACGCCGCGTTTGGCTGCCGCTCTGCCAGGGCGTACTGCAGGCGCAGCGCGTCCTCCTCGCCATCGCCCAGGTAGCAAAACGCCTCCACGCCGGGCAGGGCGGCGACCAAAGCGTCTGTATATTCGCGCGCGCCGTGCGCGTCGCCCGCGCAGGCAATCAGCATACCGACTCCGCGTCCAGCGCCTTGAGCAGCGCCTGCGCCGCCATGGCGCGATGGCTGATGCGGTTTTTCTGTTCCTCCGGCATTTCCGCCAGAGTCTCTCCACTTTTATGGAGGAAAATGGGGTCATATCCGAACCCGCCCTCCCCGCGCGGTTCTCTTATGATTTCTCCTTCGACCCTTCCCTCCACCAGCAGCGTTTTTTGCCCGGGTCGCGCCAGCGCGATGGCGCAGACGAATCTCGCCGTTCTGGGCGCCGGCACGTCCTCCAGGCGCGCCAGCACCAGCCGCAGGTTGGCTTCGTCGTCGCCATGCACGCCCGCATACCGCGCCGAACGCACGCCCGGCGCGCCGTCGAGGGCGTCGACCGCCAGGCCCGAATCGTCCGCCAGCGCCGCACACCCGGTGAGCCGGCAAACCGTTTCCGCCTTGATGGCCGCGTTCTCGGCAAAGGTCTCGCCCGTCTCCTCCACGTCCAGCGCCAGGCCGATTTCCTTCAGGGAGCACACATCATAGCGGCCTGCCAGCAGCATGCGCATCTCCCGCGCCTTATGGGCGTTGTTCGTGGCAAAAATCAGGCGCGGCGGATGGCGGGTCAGCAAGGAGGCGGCCTCGCCCAGCGCCTGGCGCTGCTTGTCCAGCAGCTCCGAGATGCCCGCGGAGGCCATGCCCAGCAGCCTGTCCAGCATCTGGCGCGCGAACACGCCGCCCTCGCCGGTTCCCTGCACCTCGACAAAGTTACCCTCGCCGTCCATGACGACGTTCATGTCCACGTCGGCATGGCTGTCCTGCGCGTAGCACAAATCCAGCGTGGGCTCCCCGTCGACGACGCCCACGCTGACCGCCGCCACCTGGCGGACGATGGGCGAAGCGGTCAGCTTGCCGTCCTCCATCAGCTTCCGGACGGCCAGCGCCAGCGCGACAAAGCCGCCGGTGATGGACGCGGTGCGCGTGCCTCCGTCGGCCTCCAGGACGTCGCAGTCAATCGTAATCGTGCGCTCGCCCAGCGCCGAAAAGTCCAGCGCCTGGCGGAGCGAACGGCCGATGAGGCGGGAAATCTCCACGCCCCGGCCATCCCGCCGCACGCCGTCGCGCGCCTTGCGCGAACCGGTGGACGCGGGCAGCATCGCATATTCGGCCGTCAGCCATCCGCGTCCGCTGCCGCGCAAAAAGGGCGGCACGCCCTCCTCCACGCTGGCCGTGCAGAGGACGCGCGTGCCCCCGCATTCCATCAGGCACGATGGGGCGGTGCGCAGGAAATGGGGCTGTATCCTGGTCTGTCGAAGGGGCATTCTCCCGGCCTCCTTTGTGTCATCATGGCGTTTCGGCTTCCGCCTTGCGCCCCCATTATACCATGACGCTATGCGCTACTCAACCTCCAGAACGCCCGGGTACCAGCTTTCCATCTCCTCCGCGCTGTTGACAAACGTCGGCGCGGCCGTCGGGCCCTCCGTGCTGTACGGTTCGCCTTCCACCAGAATCTCCACGCTCTCTACCCCCGGAAAACGGCCGCAGGTCAGCATCAGCGCGCGCAGGGCGTGCCTGCCGCCGTCGGCCCCCTGCAGCGCCTGCTCGAATTCCCTGGACAGGTTGATGGTGGCCACGCCGTCCTTCACCGTCACGTCGATGAGCGCGCAGTCCTGCGGCAGGGCGTTTTGCAGCCCGCTGTCCTGCCGGGGCCCCTTGAGCAGCTCGAAGACCGCGGTGTTGATGTCCGCCTCGCCAAAGACCGTCCGCGTCACCGGCACCAGCATGCGCCCGGAGTCCGAGGGAAAATAGAGCATGACCGTATCCGCGGCGGAAAGCCCGGCGCCGGTTTCCACGCTCTCGGGGTTGACCAGGCCGCCGGTAAATGTGCCGGAGACGGTGGTGCCGTGCGTCAGCGTATCGCGCTTCTGCCCGTCGACCAGGAATTCTACCGTGTCCACCGTATCAAACGTGGTCAGGGTTTCCACAATCGCGGACACCATGGCGCTTTCCTGCTCGGCATCGGCGGCGTTGAGCGCCTCCGCGCTCAAGTCCACGCGGGCGCGGCCGTCCGAAATATCCAGGTCATAGGCGGTGCCCTCCGGCGCAACCGTCAGCAGCCCCAGCGACGCCGCCTCCATATCGTTGACCGTGCTGGCGGTCAAAAGCGACAGCGTCGCCTTGGCGATGCCCTCCTGGCGGGGTACCTCCACCGTCACCGGCACCAGGTATCCGTTGCCGTCGCGATAGTACAGGGTGGTCTCCTGCATGGGCACGTCCGGCTCGGCGACCGTGGCCACCTCGTCCGGCACGCTTTCGTACGGCACCTCCACCATCGGCGGCTGCGTCCCGCGAGCGGCCAGGAACAGCACCAGCGCCGCCGCGCCGCCCACCAGGATTCGTTCCAAATGCTCGCGCCTGAGCTTGATTTTCCCGAACTTCACGCCCATCACTCCTTTGCCGATGAAATTGTATGACGACGGACGCGCGTGTATGCGCTTGAAAAAGGCCGGCCCGTCCTCTATAATATCGGATTGGACACAGAAGGCGAGGCGACGAAATGGACGGGCTGATGCTGGGCTTTGTGGCCCGGGAACTCAAAAGCATGCTGCCGGGCGGCCGCGTGGACCGCGTGCTGCAGCCGGAAAAGGACGAACTGCATGTGCTCATACGCACGCGCGAAGGCACGCGGCGTCTGCTCCTGTGCGCCGCCGCCAACAGCGCCCGCGCGCACATCACGCAGGAAGTCAAGCCCAACCCCGACGAGCCGCCGATGTTCTGCATGCTGCTGCGCAAGCTTCTGGGCGGCAGCCGCGTCGAGGACGTGCGCCAGGTGGACGGCGACCGTATCCTGGAAATCGTGTTTTCCTGTACGGACGAGCTGGGCGATCGCACCGAGCGCGTGCTCTGCTGCGAAATGATGGGGCGGCACAGCAACCTGATTCTGCGCGGGGCCGACGGCCGCATCGCCGACGCCATCCGCCATGTGGGCGCGGACGTCAGCCGCGTGCGCGAGGTCCGGCCCGGCATCGCATACCAGCCCCCGCCTTCTCAGGGCAAGCTCGACCCGGCGCAGGCCGACGTTCCCGCGCTGCGGGAACTGCTCCTGCGCGGCGCGTCCCGCCTGGACAAGGTGCTTGCGGACGGGCTGAACGGGTTGAGCGCCGCCAGCGCCCAAGAGCTCGCCTTCCGCCTGACCGGTCAGCCCTCCCCCATGACGGACGCCGCCGCGCGCGCCGCGCTGGCGGAGCCCCTGCGCGCGCTGCTGGACGCGCTACCCTCTTTCGGCCCGCCGGTGCTGCTGCTCAACGGGGACGGCGAACCCTGCGACGTTTTCCCCTTCCCGCAGCGCCATCTCTCCCCCGAATGGCAGCGCGAAGTGCCCGAGGGCCCTTCCGCCGCGCTGGACGCGTTCTACCGCCTGCGCGATCGGCGCGAACGCATGGCGCAAAAGAGCGCTTCGCTGGCCCGCTCGCTCAAGACGCACATCGAGCGGTGCGAAAAGCGGCTCGCCATCCATGAAGAAACGCTCGCGGCGTCCGGGCGCATCGAGGAAGCCCGCATCTGCGGCGAGCTGTTGACCGCCCATCTGCATCAAATCAAAAAGGGAGAGCCCAGCGTAACGCTGGAGGACTATTACAGCGGAAAGGCGCGCACCATCGCGCTGGACACGCGCCTGACGCCCGCCCAGAACGCGCAGAAATACTACCGGCAGTATCAGAAGCTGCGCCAGGCGCAGCTGCACGCCGCCGGGCAGGCGGAGCAGGCGCGGACGGAGCTTGCGATGCTGGAAGCGCAGCTGGACGACCTGCGCAAATGCGCGGGACCGGCGGAGCTGGACGAAATCCGCGCCCTGTTGGCGGCCAGCGGCCATTTGCGCGCCTCGCACAGCCGGGGCAAGGCCCGCCATGCCGCCCCGTCCCAACCAATGCGCTTTGTGTCCGCGGACGGCTATGAAATCCTGGTGGGGCGCAACAGCGCCCAGAACGACCGGCTCACGGCCGCCGCGCCGCCGGACGCGCTGTGGCTGCACGCCAAGGACATGGCGGGCTCGCATGTCGTCGTGCCGAAGGGCGGGGACATCCCGGAGGCGACGCTGCGCCAGGCCGCGCTGCTGGCCGCCTGGTTCAGCCGGGGCTATCGCTCCGCGCAGGTGCCCGTGGATTATACGCGCCGCCGCTTCGTCAAAAAGCCGGGCGGCGCGCCGGCCGGCTTCGTCCTCTACACCCATCAGCGCACGCTGTACGTCACGCCCGACGAGCGCGCGGTGCGCGCGCTGTCCCCGGACGGAACGCCGTGAGCGCGCTGCTTCGGCCGCTGACGCGCCCGGCCCTGCACGCCTTCCGGCAGCGCTATGTGCCCGACGCGCTGGAGCCGCCCTATCCATACGACGCTGCGGCCGTAGACGCGGAGTTTGACGCCGCGCGGGAAGCGGGCCATGTTGGCTTTGCCGTTTTCCTGGACGGAGAGGTTGTCGGCGTGCTGACGCTGCGCGGCATAGACCGGCAAAAGGGACGCTGTACGCTGGGCATCCTGCTGGCGGACGAGCGCTGCCGGGGCCGCGGGCTGGGCCGGGCCGCCTGCGAACAGGCGCTGGCGTATGCTTTTGACACGCTGGGCATGCGCGCGGTGTACGCCGAAACCCTGGGCGGCAATGCGCGCATGCGGCGCGTATTGGAAAGGCTGGGGTTTGTCTGCTACCTGCGGATGGAGGAAGCGGTCGCCATCGGCACGGGCCGGGAAGACCTGCTCTGCTTCCGGCGTCTGCGCCCGTCTGCCCCGGACGCGCGGCCGGAACCGTGTCCGCTCCCCTAGCGGCGGCTACGATTCCGCCGCTTCCGGCGGCGCAAGAACCCGGTCGAACAGCGCCAGCACCGCGTCGCGGCCCGTGCCGTCCTCGCTGGAAAAGGGGATGACCTCCCACGGCTGCACCTGCAGCGCGCGGCAAATCGCGGCGATGTGCTTCATGCGCGCGCCGCGGCTGATTTTGTCCGCTTTGGTCGCCACGACGGAAAAGGGCAGCCCCGACGCGCGCAGAAACGCATTCATCTCCCTGTCCTCGGCCGTGGGCTCATGGCGGATGTCCACCAGATGCAGCACATGGCACAGCAGCGACGAGCCGGCAAAATACCCTTCCATCATGCCCGCCCAGCGCCGCTGCTCCGCCTTGGACACGCGCGCGAAACCATAGCCCGGCAAATCCACCAGATGAAAATCGTCATTGATGCGGAACACGTTCAACAGCCGCGTCTTGCCCGGCGTCCCGCTGACCTTGGCGAGCCGGCCGCGCGTGCAGACGCGGTTGATCATCGACGACTTGCCCACGTTGCTCTTGCCCGCAATCGCGATTTCCGGCAGGCCGACGCCCTCGTAGGGCCCGTATTGCGCCAGGGAAACGACAAAATGCGCGCGCTTAATTTCCATTGTGTACCTCCGCATTTCCCTGCTTGGGCAGGGCCGTGTCCGACCAGCGCGCAGGACGCCGGGTCAGCGCGCAGGACAGCACCTCGTCCACCCGCTCCACCGCGCGAATCTGCAAATGCTCCCGCACTTCCTCGGGCACGTCGTCCAAATCGGGCCGATTCTCGGCAGGCAGGAGGATATTGCCGATGCCCGCCATATGCGCGGCCAACAGCTTTTCCTTGATGCCGCCCACCGGCAGCACACGTCCGCGCAGCGTGATTTCGCCGGTCATGGCCACATCCTGGCGAACCGGGATGCCGGTCAGCGCACTGACCAGCGAAGTCGCCAGCGTCACCCCTGCGGACGGCCCGTCCTTGGGCACCGCGCCCTCGGGCACATGGATATGCACGTCCAGCGCTTTGTAAAAGTCCGGCGGCAGCCCAAACTCCACCGCCCGCGCGCGCACATAGCTCATCGCCGCCCGCGCGCTTTCCTTCATCACGTCGCCCAGCTGCCCCGTCAGCAGAAGGCCGCCCGTTCCGGGCATCACCGTCGTTTCCACCGCGAGCGTCTCGCCGCCGTAGGCCGTGTACGCCAGGCCGCGCGCCAGGCCGACCTCGGGCTTTTTCTCCGCCGCGCCGCGCCGGAAACGCGCCGGCCCCAGCATCGCCTGCAAATCGCCCGGCTGCACGGTCAGCGCCTTGTCCGCCTCCTCGCCCGCCTCCAGCCGCCGCAGCGCCGCCTTGCGCAGCACCTTGGCAATGGTGCGTTCGAGCTGGCGCACGCCCGCCTCGCGCGTATACCCTCCGATGATGGCCCGCAGCGTCCTGTCCGGCAGGCGCACCTGCCCGCGCCTGAGGCCGTTTTCCGCAAGCTGCTTGGGCACCAGATGGCGCCTGGCAATGCGCAACTTCTCCTGCTGCGTGTAGCCGGGGAGGCGGATGAGCTCCATACGGTCCAGCAACGGCGCGGGAATCTCCTCGGCATAGTTGGCCGTGGTCAAAAACAGCACCTGGGACAGGTCAAAGGGGAGCTCCAGGTAATGGTCGCGGAACGCGCCGTTTTGTTCGGCGTCGAGCACCTCCAGCATGGCCGAGGCCGGATCGCCGCGAAAGTCATGGCTCATCTTGTCGATTTCGTCGAAGAGGAACACCGGGTTCATCGTGCCGGCCTGTTTCATGCCATACAGAATCCGGCCGGGAATGGCCCCCACATAGGTGCGGCGATGCCCGCGGATTTCCGCCTCGTCGCGCACGCCGCCCAGCGACATCTGCACGAACCTGCGGCCCAGCGCCCGCGCCACCGACCGCGCCACGGAAGTCTTCCCCACGCCGGGCGGGCCCACCAGGCACAGAATCGGCCCGCGCAGGCTGCCCTTCAGGCGGCTGACGGCCAGGTATTCCACAATGCGCTCCTTGACCTCGTCCAGGCCGTCATGGTCCTCGTCGAGCACGCGGCGCGCGCGCCGGGTGTCCAGCCTGTCCTGGGTGCTTTTCCCCCAGGGCAGGTCCAGAATCCATTCGATATAGCTGCGGCTGACCCCGATTTCCGGCGTGCCGGGCGTCATGCGCGACAGCCGGCCCAGCTCGCGCTCGACCTTCTGGCGCGCCTCGTCGTTGAGCGGGGTGTGGGCCAGGCGCTCGCGCAGGTCTTCCACGTCATTGGCGTCCCGGTCGCCCAGCTCGGTCTGAATGGCCCGAATCTGTTCCCGCAGGAAATAATCCTTCTGGTTCTTTTCAATCTGCGTGCGCACGCGCTGCTGCACCTGCCGCTCGATGGCCGTCAGCTCCGTCTCGCGCGCGAGGATGCCGCACAGCGCCTCCAGCCGTTCGCCCACGTCGCGCAGCCCCAGGATATGCTGGCGGTCGTCCATGTCGGTCAGCACGTTGGCGGCGATAACGTCCGCCAGCTGGGCCGGCTCCTCGACGCCCAGTACCGAGGCGACCGTCTCTCCGGTCACGCGGCCGCTGCTCTTGGCATATTCTTCAAAAAAGCTCTGCGTGGCGCGCACCAGCGCGGCCAGCTCCTTTTCCCCGGCGCGCGCCGTATCGCGCACCGGCGCCACGTCGGCCAGCAGGCAGGGCTCCTCCTGAACCATGCGCACCAGCCTGCCGCGCTGCATGCCTTCCACCAGCACGCGGATGTTGTCGCCCGGGAGCTTGAGCACCTGCTTGACGCGCGAGATGGTCCCGACCTCGTACAGGTCCTCTCCGTTCGGGTCTTCCTCCCCGGCGTCATGCTGCGCGACCAAAAAAACGCGCTGGTCCTCCACAAGGGCCTGTTCCAGCGCCGCAAGAGAGCGCTTTCTTCCCACATCGAAGTGCAATACCATATGGGGAAACACCATCAGCCCGCGCAGAGGAAGCACGGGCAGGCGTTCGGTTGTGCTTTTTCTGGGCAATCCTGTTTCCTCCTTTGGTGTGTGCTTATTATACAGGCAAGCGGCCTGCTTCGCAAGGGGCGCACGCGGGCGTTCCGCCGCAGGCCGCGCCGCAGCGCGGGGTTATTTCTCCGCGCGCAGCGCCGCCAGCGTTCCGGCGGCGGCCATGCCCGCCCGCGGCGTTTCCGGCTCCCCGGACGCCCACATCGCCGCCAGCGCCTCCTCCAGCGTCTCCACCGCCATCACCTCGATGCCGGCGCCTGCAAAGCGCTCCATCCAGTTCGCCCTGGGCACCAGCACGCGCGTCAGCCCGGCGCGCCGTGCCGCTTCAATCTTGGCCGGCACGCCGCCCACCGCGCGGATTTCGCCGGTCACGCTTACCTCGCCGGTCAGCGCGGTCGCGCCGTCCATCGCCCGGCCGGTCAGGGCCGAACACGCCGCCGCGGCCATCGCCACGCCGGCCGACGGGCCGTCCACCGGCGCGCCGCCCGGAAAATTGATATGAAGGTCCTGTCCGTCCAGCGCATAGCCCAGGCGGCGCAGCAGCGTCGCCACGTTTTCGGCCGAGGCGCGGGCCATGCTCTTGCGCCGCAGGCGGTGGCCGTCCGGCCCCATTTCCTCTTCCTCGACAATGCCCGTCACCAGCACGCGGCCCTGCCCGCGCACGGCGACGGCCTCGACGTCCATGACCGCGCCCTGCTGCGCGCCGTATACCGCCAGCCCGTGCACCCGTCCCACCGCCGGGGCGCGCAGGGCGCCGGACGCGGGCCGCGCGGCATAGCGCCCGCAGTCGAGCACCCACTCGACATCCGCCCGCCCGATGGCCGTCCGTCCTTCCAGCTGAGCCGCCCCGGCGGCCATCTGCACGATGTTGACCGCGTCGCGTCCGCACGCCGCGTATTGCCCGATGAGCGCCGCCTCCTCCCGCGCCATGCCAAAGCCGGAGCGGCGCGCGGCGCCCGCGGCAATGTCCGCGACCTCCTCCGGTTCCAGGGCGCGGAAGTACACCTCCATGCAGCGGGAACGCAGCGCGGGCGGCAGCGTTTCGGGGCTTCGGGTGGTGGCCCCCACCAGCCGGAAATCCGCCGGCAGCCCATGGCGGAAGACCTCGTGAATGTAGCGCGGCACGGTCCCGTCTTCGGGGTTATAGTAGGCCGACTCAAAGCGTACGCGCCGGTCCTCCAGCACCTTGAGAAGCTTGTTCATCTGGACCGGGTGCAGCTCCCCAATCTCGTCCAGAAACAGCACGCCGCCATGGGCCCGCGTAACCGCGCCGGGCTTGGGCTGCGGCACGCCGTTGACGCCGAGCGGGCCCGCGCCCTGGTAGATGGGGTCGTGCACGCTGCCCAGCAGCGGGTCGGCGATGGCGCGCTCGTCAAAGCGCACGCAGGTCGCGTCCATCTCGATGAACGGCGCGTCCTTGGCAAAGGGCGAACCGGGCGTGTGCTTGGCGTATTCCAGGACCAGCCGGGCCGCGCAGGTCTTGCCGATGCCGGGCGGGCCGTAGATGATGACATGCTGCGGATTGGGTCCGCACAAAATCGCCTTGAGCGCGCGGATTCCCTCCGCCTGGCCCACGATATCTTCAAAGCACGCAGGCCTTACGCGCTCGGCAAGCGGCTCGGACAGGCGCACCGCGCGCAGCTTCAGGAGCTTGTCCATTTCCCGGCTTCCCCGCCGGCCCGTTCCGGGCTGCGCCTGTTTTTCCTTGCGCAGCTGTCTGAAAAAATATATGCCCATCACCAACGTCGCCAACAACTGAACCGCCGCAAGCAATGCCGTCATCCAATCCCTCCTTATGCCCTGGCAATAGGATGGAATTCGACGGGGGCGCTCATGCTGTCAAAAGCTGGGAAGGGCGGGCCATGCAAAACAAAAACGCCCCCGGTGCAAAGCGCCGGAGGCCGGGCTGCCGAAACGCCGCGCCGCAGGCGCCGGCCCGGGATGCAGGGTTTATTCCGGAAGCAGCTTTTTGCTGTACACCAGCAGCAGCGTGCCCGCGGTCAGCGCCGAAACCACGTCGGCGATGGGCTCCGCCCAGTAGATGCCCATGACGCTCCCGGTAACGGCCGGCAGAATCAGCGCCAGCGGCACCAGCAGAATCACCTTGCGCAGCAGCGCGATAAACAGCGAAACCCGGGCCTGCCCCAGCGCCACGAACGTGGCCTGCGCGCAGTTCTGCACGCCGAAAATCAGCATGCCCGCCATGTAAATGGGCAGCGTCTGGCCCACCAGCGCAAACAGCGCGGCGTCGTCGGTAAACAGGGAAGCGAACACGGTCGGCAGCAACATGGCCAGAAGGCTGATGACAAAAGAGGCCGGGATGGTCACCATGGCCATGCGCTTGATGGCCAGGCGAACGCGCTGATACTGTTTGGCGCCGTAGTTATAGCTGATGATGGGCTGCACGCCCTGCGTAAAGCCGCTGAGCGGCACCACCTTGAGCTGCATGACGCTTTGCAGGATGGTCATCGCGCCCACGTGCATGTCCCCGCCGTAGCGCTGCAGGCCCGTATTGAACACCACGGAAATCAGGCTTTCGGTAATCTGCATGATAAACGGCGATACGCCCAGGGCCATCATCGGGCCCACGATTTTGCCCACGGGCGCCAGGTGCCTGCGCCGGATGCGCAGCGCGCTCCTGTCCGAGGTCAAAAAGCGCACAATCCACGCCGCGCTCAGCGCCTGCGAAAGAATGGTCGCCAGCGCCGCGCCGCGCACGCCCATGCCCAGGGCAAAAATGAACAGCGGGTCGAGTACGATGTTGGCCACCGCGCCGATAATCACCGACGCCATCGCCACGCGCGCCTGCCCCTGGCAGGAGATAAACATGTTCAGGCCCAGAGAAAGCTGCACGAACACCGTTCCGACCAGATAGACGGTCAGGTATTCGTCCGCATAGCCTATCGTGTTCTCGCTGGCGCCAAAGGCCATCAGCAGCGGGCGCTTGAACATCAGGAGCGCCACGGTCAGCACTGCCGAAAAAATCAGCAGCAGCGTAACGCCGTTGCCCAGGAATTTTTCCGCGCGGTCGCGGTCGCCCTCGCCCAGGGCGATGGCTGCCAGGGGCGCGCCGCCCGCGCACACGAACGCGCTGAAGGCGGAGACCGCCGTAATGATGGGAAAGCACAGCCCCAGCCCTGTCAGCGCCAGCGCGCCCGAGCCGGGAATGCGCCCGATATACATGCGGTCTACCATATTATAGAGGATGTTGACGAACTGCGCCAGGATGGCGGGCAGGGCCAGGGACAGCATCAGCCGTCCGATGGGTTCGGTTCCCAGCCTTTCTTCGTGTTTCGTTTGCATGCGTACAGTATCGCGCGTTTCGCACGCCGTGTCAAGCCCCCGTGCCGCCCGGCAGGGCGCGCGCTTCAAACCGTCGACAAACCCATTTGGGGAGGTTTGGAGGGCCGAAGCCCTCCAACTGCCATCCGAACCCGGCGACATGCGCGGCGGGTTCGGAAGCCTTGCGCAGTAAGGTTCAGCATATCACACTTCCGCGGGGATGCAGGAAGGGGCGGCAAGCCCCTTCCTATCTCATCCGCAGCGGCGGCGTGTACGCCGCCAGGAGCGGCTGCAAGCCGCTTCCGCTATCATGTTCCGCCCGTGCGCTTTGCGCACAGGAACATGATGTTCCCTTCGCTGCAAGGCTGAGAAACAGCCTTGCAGCGAAACTCAGTTGCCCATCTCAATGCTGATTTGTCCAAACAGCGTGACCAAATCCTCCGCCGAATGCTGGCCCCGCGGCGCGTTGACCACGGCCTCGCCCTGATGCAGCATCAACAGGCGGTTTCCGTATTCCACCGCATAGCGCAGGTTATGCGTGACCATCAGCGTCGTCAGCCCCTTTTCCCGCACCAGGCGGTCCGTCAGGGCCATGACCGTCTCGGACGAGCGGGGATCCAGCGCCGCCGTATGCTCGTCCAGGATGAGCAAATCAATGGGGGTCATGGTGCTAATCAGCAGCGCCAGCGCCTGCCGCTGCCCGCCGGACAGGCTGCCCACCGGCAGATGCATCTGGTTTTCCAGGCCCAGGCCCAGCGGCTCCAGCATGGCGCGGTAGGCGTCCGCGCGGCGGCGGTTCACCGCGCCGCGCAGCAGGTACGGCCTGCCCTTGTTGTCCGCCAGCGCCAGGTTTTCCAGAATGGTCAGCTCCGCGCACGTGCCCATCGCCGGATTCTGGAACACGCGCCCGATGAACCTGGCGCGGCGATGTTCGCGCAGCCGGTCAATGCGCCGTCCGCCCACGGAGATTTCTCCGGCGTCCGCCGGAAGGCTTCCGCACAGCAGGTTCAGCAGCGTCGTTTTGCCCGAGCCGTTGCTGCCCACCACGCAGAGAAAATCGCCGCGCGCCAGCGTCAGGCTGAAATCCCGAAACACCGTCCGTTCGTTGACGGAGCCGGGGTTGAACGTCTTGCGGATATGCGCCATGCGCACCATTTCATGCGCGTTTTCCATGCTGTGCGCGCCTCCTTCCCTCCAGCCGGTCTCCAAAGACCAGCGCCACGACAAAGATGACCGCCATCAGCAGTTTGAGGTAGTTGGTCGGCAGGCCCAGCTGCATGGCCGCCACCAGGCAGGCCTTGTATGCAATGGAGCCGAAAAGCACCATGGTCGTCGGCCGGACGAAGCGCAGGCCCCGGAACAGGCTCGTGCCGATGATGACCGAGGCCAGCCCCATGACCACCATGCCCGTGCCGCTGGATACGTTGGCGCTTTCCGCCTGCTGCGCCAGTACGCTGCCCGACAGCGCCGCCAGCCCGTTGCCCAGCATCAGCCCCAGCATTTTCATGCCGCCGGGGCTGATGCCCAGGGAGGTCACAAACTGGCTGTTGTCGCCCGCGGCGCGCAGCAGCAGGCCGGATTGCGTCTTGTAGTACAAATCCACCAGGATTTTGACCACCAGCACAATCCCCAGCAGGATGATGAGCACCCGGCGCGGATAGAGCGCTTCCGGGAGGCAGGCGGCCAGCCCGCTGTTAAAGACGGTGGGGCTGTTATAAAAGGGCAGCACCGAACGGCCGCCCAACACGACCAGGTTGACCGACCAGAGGCCCGTCATGACCAGAATGCCCGAAAGCAGGTCCGTAATGCCCAGCTTCACATGCAGAAACCCGGTCACCGCCCCGGCCGCGCAGCCGCACACAAACGCGCAGGCCAGCGCCGCCACGGGATGGACGCCCGCGGCAATCAGCGCCGCGGTGACGCACGCGCCCAGCGGGAACGTGCCGTCCACCGACAAATCCGGAAAATGCAGCACGCGGTAGGTAATATACACGCCCACCGCCATGATGCCGTAAATCAGGCCCTCTTCCAGAACGTTTATCACCAGGCGCAGGAATACATCCATGGCTTTCTTACCCCTTGTTCATGCTCAACGGCGGCCCGCTCCGCCTCAGGTTGCCGATACATGGCGCTTCCCCGGCATACCCCCGGAAGGCGGGAGGGCGGAGCGCCCGCCCGCCTTCCGGCAAAAAACCGTTTCCTTGCGCGAAGGCGCGGCCATTTATTCCGCCTTCACGTCCTGCGCGGCCGCGTAGGCATCCGGCAGGGCAATCCCCAGCCGCGCGGCCACCTCGCTGTTGTACGCCGGGGTGCACTCGTCCACCAGCAGCACGGGGGTCGTGGCGGGTTCCGCCTCACCCCGGAGAATGGACGCGGCCATCAGGCCCGCCTGCCGGCCCAGCGCGACATAGTCGATGCCCTCCGTCGCCAGGCAGCCGTTGACCACCTGTTCCACCTCCGACCCGAAGACCGGGATGCCCGCTTCGTCGGTCAGGTGCAGCACCTGCGCGAGGTTATCCACGACGTTGTTGTCCGTAAAGTTGTTCAGGCAGTCCACGCCCTTGGCAATCAGCGACGCCGCAGCGCCCGCCACTTCCGAAGCGTTGGTAATGCCGATAGCCTCCACGGCAAAGCCGTACTCCGGCGCAATGGCCTCCAGGCGCTCCAGGTGCGTCAGGGAGTTGGGCTCGCTGGTGGTATAAATCACGCCGATGGTCGCAGCCTCCGGCAGGAACGCGCGAATCATCTGCACCTGCTTTTCCAGGTTCAGCACGTCCGAAACGCCGGTGCAGTGGCCGCCGGGCGCATCGTTGCTCTGCACGATGCCCGCACTGACCGCGTCCGACACGGCGACAAACAGCGCGGGGATGCCCGTATCGCGCGCGGCGACATAGGCGCTCATGGCGGCCGGCGTAGCCACGCCGACCAGCATATCCACGCCCTTGGAGGCCATGCTCTTGGCCTGCAGGTCGCTGTTGGCCATATCGGCCATGGCGTTTTGCAGTTCCACCTCCAGGGTTTCGCCCTCGACATAGCCGGCTTCCGCCAGGCCCTGCAGGAAGCCCTCGGTGCAGTTATCCAGCGAAGGATGGGTCGCATACTGCACGATGCCCACGGACTTGGTCTCTCCCTCCGCCATCGCCGCGGCGGACATCAACATCATAGCGCACAGCGCCAACACAAACAGCTTTTTCATGGAATTGTCCTTCCTTTCCCGCTCATATTTCTTTTTTGTGTCCGGTCTGTCTGGACATACCGGCCGTGGTTTCCCCGAAAGTTCATCTGGATTCTGCGTCGCCATCGCCACGTCATGCCGGGCGCCCCCTTTCCTTGCTGCGCAGGCCATGCAAAAAGGCTCTTGTCCCTTCATAGGGACAAGAGCCGTGATTTGCTCCTGCGGTACCACCCTGTTTGCCGTTTCCGGCCGCTCAGCCGCGCACTGTCATGCGCGCTCCGTCGATAACGTGCGGAACACGTCGGCTGCTACTGGCTTTCGCGTTCGCGCCGCCCTCCGAAGTCCATTCCGCGCCGCATACCCTGCCGCAATCCCACCGCCTGCGGCTCTCTGCAAGGAACCCTCAACGCGTACTCGTCTCCGTCACAGGTTTGTATGGAAGGCATTATAGCCGCAGTCGAGCCGTCTGTCAAGCCTTTTTTGCATAAAAACGCACGCGCTGTGTTTTTTTGTCCGGGACGTTCCTTCGGCCTTCCTCCGGTCGCTGTTTCGTCATTCATCCATTGCCGCCCAGCGAGGAGTCGAACAGCATGTCCTCCACCACGCCGCTTTCCACGTCCATTTGGACGCTGTAAATGCCGAAATGCTCCGACCACTCCGGATGTTCCCGGGCCGTATTGTCATAGCCAAAGGCGATATACAGTTCCAAATAGGCCGCGCTTCCGTCCAGGCTGTATCTGTCGTTCTCTTCCACATCCTCCAGGTACGGCAGCACGGCGTCGTCCATGCCGTAGCGCGCGACAATCGCTTCGCGGGCCATGGCTACCAGTTCTTCCCGGGCAAAGCGCATGCGCACCTTGACGGCCTCGCGCTCCTGCGCATACGCCTGCGTGTCCATGTTCACGGACGGAAGCGTCTGCGACGAAATCGAATGGCCGGCCGCGGCAGCCAGCGCTTCGGCCTTTTCCATGTATGGGACGATGTTCATTTCCCGGCGGCTGTAATCCGCCATCTCCTGAAGCTGCGCCGCGCCCCAGGGAGCCGCGTCGATATCCTGTGCGACGGGCGTGCCGTCCCAGCTCCAGCTTACCTGCGCGTTCCCTTCCTCGAACGTCACGGTGTATTCGCCCAGCACATATTCCATTTCCAGCGTCCCCGTGTAGCGGATGACCGCGCCGTCTTCCTCCACCGAGCGTTGAAAGAACCCCAGCATCGGCTGCGTAATGCCGTAGCGCTCCTCCAGGGCCCGCTCGGCCAGTTCCGTCCTTTCTACCCGCCTGCCAAAGACCACGCCCGTGGCGGCCAACGCGCCCACCGCCAGCGCCAGCACCGCCAGGCCCAGCAAAAGCGCCATGCTTGCTTTGCGTTTCATGATGCTTCTTCCCTTCGTATGAATTCTGTCCGCAACCGCGCGCGCGTCGCGCGCCGTCCAGCAAACGTCTGAAAGCTCGGCGTCCAGCATCCGGCGGGTTTTGTCGATTTCAAGCGTAAACATCAGAATACCACCTTTCCAGCATGTTGCGCAGCAGCGCGTTTGCCTTGCGCAGGCGCCGCTTGGCCGTCGCCTCGCAGACGCCCAGCGCGTGTGCGACTTCCCGGATGGTCAGGCCCTCGTAGTAGCGCAGCAGCACCGCCATGCGCAGCTCCCTGGGCAATTTGGCGATGGCCTGCGACATCGTTTCGTCGGGGAATGTGTCCGGTACGCTCCTGTCGGCAAGTTCCTCCGGCGTGAGGCTGCGGTCCATGAACCGGAACCATCCCGTACGCTGATAATCCCGGCAGGTGTTGACGGCGATGCGCGTCAACCACGTCTTCTCGCCGCATTCCGCCCGAAAGGACGCCAGGCCCTTCCACGCCTTGACAAAAACCTCCTGCGCCGCATCTTCTGCCAGCGCCGCATCCCGAAGCTGGAGGGTACAGAGCCGCTTGATCTGCGTGCCGTGCGCAAGCATGAGACGCTCCAGCGTCTCCCTGCGCTCCGCATCCGTCATGCTTTCCGCCTCCTTTCACCTTCATAGACGCAGCGCGCGCAAAAAACGGGTCATTTTCCGCCCCGCCCTTCGCATGGACATCGGTATCCATCGCTGACGGGCCAAAGGGGGAGCATATCCGGACGGCGTTCCACGCAGGCCGCCCGCTCTTGACGGCCGCCAACGCGCACGCCCGAAACAGCGCAAAAAAGACGTCCCGTACAGAAAGGCGCGCTGCGCGCCCCTTCCTGCTCCGGCAACGTCCCGTATCCTTCCTTATCCGTCTGCCCGCTATATGCGCACCGCGCCCCAGCCGGGCGCGAACGGCGCGTCCACGGCGGCCACGCCCGGGTATATCCGAAGCGCCGCGTCGAGCGTCTGCGCGTCGTCCGCGCGCAGCAGCAGCGGCTGGCGCAGAAGCAGCAGCGCCTCTTCCATGCCCGCGGCCGCCTCCTGCGGGGACGCGCCCCGCATGTCCAGCAGCACCGCAGGCGCGTCCGATACATCCAGCGCATCCAGGGCCATCGTCTCGCAGCGCGCCTGCGCCTCCGCCAGCGTCAGACAGCCGCGCGGGCCGCAAATGCGCGTGCAGCCGTCGCCGCCGGGCGCAGGCGCCGGCAGGCCGCGCACGGCCTGCGCCAGGCGGCGGATATGCTCCGGCGTGGTGCCGCAGCAGCCGCCCACCGCGGCCGCGCCCGCCGCCAGCGCATCCTGCTGCATGGCGACAAATTCCTCCGGCCCCACGCGGTAGCGCAGCGCGCCGTCCACGCGCTCGGGCAGGCCCGCGTTGGGCTGGGCGACGACCGGCAGCGGGCAGACGGCCCGCATGCGCCGCACGATATCGCACACCTGCGCGCCGTCGGCCACGCAGTTGACCCCTACCATCCGCGCCCCCATCGCCCAGGCGGACAGCGCGCAGGCTTCCGGCGGATTGCCGCCCAGCGTGCGCCCCGTCTCGGTAAAGGCAAACGACGCCGCAAAGGGCAATCCCGCCTCCCGCGCCGCCGCCCACATCGCCCGCGCTTCCGCCAAATCCGTCAGCGTTTCGGTCAGCAGAAAGTCCGCGCCCGCCTCCGCCGCCGCGCGCGCAGGCGCCGCAAAGCACGCCGTCGCCTCTTCAAAGGACAGCGTGCCCACGGGCGCGAGAAACTCCGCCGTCGTGCCCATCGAGCAGGCCACGCACGGCGCGCCCGCCTGGCGCGCATGCTCCACGGCCGCGCCCACGATGCGCGCCGCATCCTCCGCCAGGCCGTGCGCCCGCAGCCGAATGGGGTTGGCGCCCAGGGTGTTGGTCTCCACCACCTGCGCGCCCGCGCGGACGTAGTCGTGGTGGATGGCGCGCACGGCGTCGGGCCGCGTCAGGTTCAGCGCCTCCGCGCACGCAAAGGGCACCGCGCGCGCCGTCAGCTGGCTGCCAAAGCCGCCGTCGAAGCACACGACGCCACGGGATAGAAGCGTATCCAGCCGCATAGGTCCCCTCCCGAACCGAAAATTTCCGAAAAAAGGTCCGTTCTTTTCGAGCATAGCATAAAAAGAAACGCGCGGCAAGGTTGCAAAACATTTGGAACTATGCTAAAATAATAGTTGGCGCATTTTGCCATGCGTTCAAAGCAATCACGGGAGGAAAGTGCATGAATTCCACCATGGAGAAGGTTTCCAGCAACAAAGTCAAGCTCCGCATGGAGCTGGATGCTGAGGCATTTGAGCAGGCCATGCAGAAGGCCTATCTGAAGCTGCGCGGCCGCATCAACGTGCCGGGCTTCCGCAAGGGCAAAGCGCCCCGCAAGCTGATTGAGCGGATGTACGGCGAGAGCATTTTCTACGAGGAAGCCTTCGACGAGGTGTTCCCCGGCATGTATGAAGAGGCCGTCAAGGCGTTGGACATCGAGCCGGTCGGCCAGCCGGATGTGGACATTGAAACCATCGGCGGCGGTCAGGCCCTGGTTGTGACGGGCGAAGTCTATGTCAAGCCCGAAGTCACCCTGGGGCAGTACAAGGGGCTGGACGTGCAGCGCGAGGACGACACCGTGGACGACGAAGCGGTGGAGCAGGAAATCGGCCGGGTGCGCCAGCGCAACGCGCGCGAGGAAGAGGTCACTGACCGCGCCGTGCAGGACGACGATATCGTCAACCTGGACTACGCGGGCACGGTGGACGGCGAGGCCTTTGAGGGCGGCACCGCGCAGGGCCAGTCGCTGACCATCGGTTCGGGCCAGTTTATCCCCGGCTTTGAAGAGCAGATGGTCGGCATGCAGATTGGCGAGGAACGGGATATTCATGTGCGCTTCCCCGACGAATACCATGCCGAAGCGCTCAAGGGCAAGGACGCCGTCTTCCATGTGAAGGTGAACGGCATTCGCACGCGCGAGCTGCCGGAGCTGGACGACGAGTTTGCCAAGGACGTTTCCGAGTTTGACACGCTGGACGAATACAAGGCGGACATCCGGGCCAAGCTGGAAGCGGAGGCCGCCCGCCGCGCGGACGCGCAATTTGAAAACGCGCTGGTCGATGCCGCCGTGAAGAACGCCGAGATGGAAGTGCCCCCGCCCATGATTGAGCGCCAGATTGACGTGATGGTGCGCGATATGGGCATGCGCCTGGCCTACCAGGGCATGCGCCTGGAGGACTTCCTCAAGTATACCGGCCAGACCATGGACGACATGCGCGGACAGTACCGCGAGGAAGCGGAAAAGCGCGTGCGGGGCGAGCTGGTGCTGGAGGCCATCCGCAAGGCGGAAGGCGTCGAGCCCACGGAAGAAGGCGTCAACGACGTCGTGGCGCGCTATGCTTCGCAGAGCGGGCAGGAGGCCGAGGCGTTCCGTCAGAGCCTGACCGAAGAGCAGATGCGCTATATTACCGAAGACGCGGCGACCATCGCCGTGCTGGATTTGCTGAAAAAAGAAGCCAAGAAGGCAGAGTAAACCGGTTGCGGGCGCGGCGCGGGGCGTTTCCGCTCCGCGCGACGTCCGTTTTTTCAGGCGGACGCCTGCCCGGATACCCGCTGTAAGGAGGGAAGAACATGAGCCTTGTCCCCATTGTGGTAGAACAGACCAACCGCGGCGAACGCTCGTATGATATTTACTCTCGACTGCTCAAGGACAGGATTGTGTTCCTGGGCGGGGAAATCGACGATGATATCGCCAACCTGGTGGTCGCCCAGCTTCTGTTCCTGGAGATGGAAAACCCGGACGCCGACATCTCGCTCTACATTAACAGCCCCGGCGGCTCCGTTACCGCCGGCATGGCGATTTTCGACACCATGCGCTATGTCAAGCCGCAGGTGCGCACCGTCTGCGTGGGCATGGCCGCGTCCATGGGCGCGTTCCTGCTCATGGCCGGCCAGAAGGGAAAGCGCCTGGCGCTGCCCAACAGCGAGGTCATGATTCATCAGCCGTCCGGCGGCGCCCGCGGTCAGGCCACGGACATCGCCATCCATGCCGACTGGATTATCCGGACGAAGAAGAAAATGAACGGCCTGATCAGCGAAATGACGGGCCAGCCGCTGGAGCGCGTGGAGCGCGACGTGGAGCGCGATTATTTCATGTCCGCGGAGGAAGCGCTGCAATACGGTATCATCGACGAGATTTTCCGTCCGCGCGCCTGACGGCGGACGTCATGAGGTAAGGAAATGGCCAACAAGGAAAATGACCGGACGGTCAAATGCTCATTTTGCGGCAAACGGCAGGAGCAGGTGCATAAGCTGGTCGCCGGACCGGGCGTGTATATCTGCAACGAGTGCGTCATGCTCTGCCATGAGATTATCGCCGAGGACATGGGCGAAAAGCGCGAGTTTCAGCCCGGCGCCGTGCCCAAGCCCACGGAAATCAAGGCGGTGCTGGACCAGTACGTCGTAGGGCAGGAATACGCCAAGCGCTCCCTGGCCGTGGCGGTGTACAACCACTATAAGCGCATCAACACCTCGGCCTCCGCGTCGGGCGATGTGGAGCTGCAAAAGTCCAACATCGTCATGCTCGGCCCGACCGGGTGCGGCAAGACGTTCCTGGCGCAGTCGCTGGCGAAGATTCTCAACGTGCCCTTCGCCATCGCCGACGCCACCAGCCTGACGGAAGCGGGCTATGTGGGCGAGGATGTGGAAAACATCCTGCTGCGCCTGATTCAAAACGCCGATTACGACGTGCAGGCCGCGCAGCGCGGCATCATCTATATCGACGAGATTGACAAAATCGCCCGCAAGAGCGAGAATCCCTCCATTACCCGCGATGTCAGCGGCGAGGGCGTGCAGCAGGCGCTGCTGAAAATCCTGGAAGGCACGGTGGCCAGCGTTCCGCCCCAAGGCGGCCGCAAGCATCCGCACCAGGAGTTTATCCAGATAGACACCACCAACATCCTCTTTATCTGCGGCGGCGCCTTCGACGGCATCGACAAGATTATCGAAAACCGCACGGGCAAAAAGTCGCTCGGCTTCGGCGCGGACGTTCGCGGACAGAGCGAAAAGGACATCGGAGAAATCCTGCGCCAGATTCGCCCGGAGGATTTGCTCAAGTTCGGCCTGATCCCCGAATTTGTCGGCCGCCTGCCCATCATCGTGACGCTGGATAAGCTGGACGAAGACGCGCTGGTAAAGATTCTGACCGAGCCGCGCAACGCGCTGGTCAGGCAATATACCAAGCTGATGGAAATGGACGGCGTGGAGCTGGAGTTCAGCGAGGAATCGCTGAAGACCATCGCGCGCCAGGCCATCGAGCGCAAGAGCGGCGCGCGCGGCCTGCGGGCGATTATCGAGGGCATTTTGCTGGACATCATGTTCGAGCTGCCCATCCGGGACGATGTGAAAAAGTGCATCGTCACGGCCGAGACGGTGCGCGGAGAGCGCCCGCCGGAGCTTGTGCTGGACACCTCGCCCACGCGGCGGCGCATGACCGCCGGCGCGCCCAAGCCGGAAATGTCCCAGGCCAAGCCCGACGCGGTATAACCCCGCAAAACGACAAGACGGCGCCATCGCCTGCCCACCGCCGCGCAGGCCGCCGGATGCGAATTTTCCCGGGAGGGCCGAGGCCCTCCCCGCCTCTCCCAGAGGGGCAGCGCTTTCAACCGCCGGCCTGTGGCCGGCGGTTTCGCTTGTCGACAAGCGGGCACGCCGCCAGGAGCGGCTGCAAGCCGCTTCCGCTATCATGTTCCGGCCGTGCGCTTTGCGCACAGGAACATGATGTTTCCTTCGCTGCAAGGCTGAGAAACAGCCTTGCGGCGAAAGACCGCCGGCGCCCTTGATGCAAAATACGGCTTGCAAAAAGCGCCGCGCCGGGGTAGGATAAGAGCATGCATTCATACAAATCGCACCGAAAGAGGAATCGTTGATGCGAAAGCGGCTTCCGGACATGCCCCGTCCCATGCGCACGTATCTTGCGGCCATCATCTGTTCCGCGCTGGCGCTGGGGCTGAGCGACGGGGTGTTTGCCAACTATTTTCGAGACGCCTATCAGGTCACCGCGCTGGAGCGCGGCATCATCGAAGGTCCGCGCGAGCTGCCCGGCGTGCTGTGCGTGTTCATCACCGCCGCCTTTGCGTTTCTGGGCGAAACGAAAATGGCCACCATCGCCCAGGCGCTGATGTTTCTGGGCATCATCGTGCTGGCGCTGTGCACGCCGCCCTTTGGCGTGATGCTGATTTTTCTGTTTATCAATTCGCTGGGCATGCATGTGGCCATGCCGCTTCAGGATTCCATCGGCATGTCGCTGGCGGAGCCGGAAAAGCTGGGCCGCCGCATGGGCCTTTACAACGCCGTCAAGACCGGCGCGACCACGCTGACCGGCGCGCTGGTGTTCGTCGGCTTCCGCTCGGGGTTTTTCTCCTTCACCACGCCGGTCAAGGTCACCTTTCTGCTGGCGGCGGTGCTGTTTGTGGGGAGCTTTGCGCTGTATGCGCGCCTGCACCGGCAGACGGGCGCGAAAGCCGGAGAAAGGCGGCATGTCCGGCTGATTTTCCGTCATCGCTATCGGTATTTCTATGCGCTGGCGGTCACGCGCGGCGTACAGAAGCAGGTCATGTATGTGTTTGCTCCGTGGATTCTCATTGATCTGATGGGCCAGCGGGCGGACACGACGGCCATCCTGAGCATGTGCTCGGCGCTCATCGGCATATTTCTGCTCCCGCAGGTCGGCCGGTGGATTGACCGGCTGGGCGTGCCGCGCCTGCTGATACTCGAATCCCTGCTGTTTCTGGCGGTATACGGCTGCTACGGCCTGACCAGCGGCGCGCTGCACGCCGGAAGGCTGGCGGCCACCGGCCTGATGGTGGCCGTTGTCTGCGGGCTGTATATCCTGGACCGCTGCGTCTCTTCTCTGGGCATGGTGCGCACGGTTTACCTGCGCTCCATTGTGCCCGACCCCTCGGAGGTGACGCCCGCGCTTTCCACGGCGCTGAGCCTGGACCATGTGGTGTCCATCGCCTGGGCCTACGTCGGGGGCATCATCTGGAGCGCCTGGGGCCCCCAGTATGTGTTTTACATCGGGATGCTCTTTGCCGCCGCCAACCTGGTTGTCTCCCTGTATGTGCGGCGCGAGACGGCGGAAGCGGCTTGCAGCCGCTCCTCGCGGCGTACACGCCGCCGCTGCGGATAAAATAGGAAGGGGCTTGCCGCCCCTTCCTGCATCCTCGCAGAAGTGTGGTCAATTTGTCGATACGCTGAAGCGGGTCTGCGACCCGCTTCTTTCACGCTTCCCGAAGCGCACGCCGCGCTCTGCCGGTCAATACTCCGGCTCCAGCAGGCCCAGATTGCCGTCCGTGCGCTGGTAGATGACGCAGGCCTGGTTGGTGTCGCTGTTGATGAAGATGAAGAACGTGTGGCCCAGCATGGACATCTGGTCGATGGCGTCCTCCACCGTCATGGGCTTGAGCGGATAACGCTTCGTGCGCACGATGGTGGGCGCGGGCTCGTCCGGCTCAAACTCCTCGTAAAACTCCGGCGCCTCCTCCACAAAGGCGTCCTCGCGCAGGCGCTTTTCCAGGCGGGTACGGTGCCTGCGGATTTGGCGCTCCACCTTGATGAGGGCGCTGTCGATGGACTGATACATGTCCGCGGTGCTCTCCTCCGCGCGCAGGATACCGCCCTTGAAGGGAATGGTAATTTCTGCGATACGGCGCTTGCCTTCCGCAGTCAGACGAACCTGTACCTCGACATTCTGATCGAAATAGCGCGAGAGCTTGTTAATCTTGCGCTCAATGCGCGCCCACAGCGCGGGAGAGACGGCGAAATCCTTTGAACTCATGCGGATATTCATCAGTTCAACCTCCTGTCTGGATTGTATATTACCTTTATGAAGCATCAATTCGACCCGCAGCGCCCGGTTCCTGCTTTTTCAGAGCACCTTGTTCAAAAAGTCCTGGGTTCGCGCCTCGCGCGGGTTGCTCAGCACCTCCGCCGGCGGTCCCTGTTCGACAATGGTTCCCTCGTCCATGAACAGCAGCCGGTCGCCCACTTCCCGCGCAAAGCCCATTTCGTGGGTGACGACCACCATGGTCATGCCTTCCTTCGCCAGCTGCTTCATGACATCCAGCACCTCGCCGACCATCTCGGGGTCCAGCGCGCTCGTCGGCTCGTCAAAGAGCATGACGTCCGGCTTCATCATCAGCGAGCGCACAATGGCGATGCGCTGCTTCTGCCCGCCGGACAGCCGGCTGGGGAACTCGTCCGCCTTGTCCAGCAGGCCCACCCGGTCCAGCAGCGTCTGCGCCGTCTCGGCCGCCTCCTCCTTGGACATGAGCTTGAGCTTGACCGGCGCCAGGGTCATGTTGTCCCGCACCGTCAGGTGGGGGAACAGGTTAAAGTGCTGGAAGGTCATGCCCATGCGGCGGCGAATGGCATTGATGTCGCATTGCGGGCTGGTAATCTCGATATCGTCCAGGAAAATCTTGCCCTCGTCGGGCGTTTCCAGCAGGTTCAGGCAGCGCAGGAACGTGGACTTTCCGCTTCCGGATGGCCCAATCACGACGACCTTTTCGCCCGTCTCGATGCGCTCGTCGATGCCGCACAATACCTCCAGCTTGCCAAAGGACTTCCGCAAACCCTCAACGGCGATCACTTTCGCGCAGCCTCCTTTCCAACAATTGCAGCAGGTACGAAAGTAGCTTGACCATCACATAGTATATCAGCGCCACGGCCAGCAGCGGCATGAACGCGTCCAGCGTCCGCGCGCGAATCTGTTCGCCCGCGCGGGCCAGGTCCACCACGCCGATATAGCCCAGCACCGAGGTTTCCTTAATCAGCACAATCAGCTCGTTGCCCAGCGCCGGCAGGATGTTCTTAAACGCCTGGGGCAGGATGACATAGCGCATGGTCATCACCTGCGTCATGCCCAGCGAGCGGCCCGCTTCCATCTGGCCGTGGTCCACGGACAAAATGCCCGCGCGCACGATTTCCGCCACGTACGCGCCGCTGTTGCAGCCAAAGGCGATGGCGCCTATGTAGACCTTGTCCAGGGATGTGTGCGGCCCCAACAGGACAAAATAGAAAATCATCAGCTGCACCACCACGGGCGTTCCCCGGACGATATCGATATACATTCCGGCCAGAAACGACAGCGGCTTGAAGCGGGACAGGCGCATCAGCGCCAGCAAAACGCCCAGCACGATGCCCAGCAGTACCGCCAGCAGAGACACCCAAAGCGTGATCTTCAGGCCGTCCACCAGCTGCATCCACCGGTCCGCCTCCACAAAATTGCGTTTAAACCGCTCTGCGAAGGACAGCGCAGCCGGCATGGCAAACCACGACAAACGAATCCCTCCTCCGACATCCCATGGCATGAAAACAAGTCAGGAATGCTATTATATCGATTATTTATGCAGTTGTCAACCTTCTTTCCCCGTTCTTATCCTTTCATTTTATACATTTCTGCTCCGCATTGGGGCGCACTTGCGCGGGGCGGCCGTTTATGCTATACTATTCCACGCATTTTCGTAAAGAGCAGGAGGGACGCATGGAAAACCCCTTTGTCGTGTTGGGCGTGCGGCAGGATGCGACCGGCGAAGAAATCCGCGCGGCATACCACCGCGGCGTCAAGCGTTGCCACCCCGACGCCGTCCAGGACGAGTCCCGGCGGCAGGAGGCGCAGGAGGCGCTGGTGCGCCTGAATCTGGCCTATGCCGAAGCCATGCGCTTGGTCTCAAGCCGCCAGACCGGCAGCGTGGTCATCCCCGATGCAGCGCAGGTGGCGGGGAAGCTCTATGAACAGGGCCTGTACGACGGAGCGCTGCGCGTGCTGAACAAGGCGCTGACCCGCGACGCCGCCTGGTACCATTTGCAGGGCAGCATCCTGCTGAAGAAGAACGAGGCGGAAGCCGCACACAGCTGTTTCCGCACGGCCGTGCGCATGGATCCGAACAATGCGCTCTATCGCCAGTGCGCGCTGAACGCGGCGGTGCGCATGCGCAAGCAGAAGACGCTGCGGGGGCGCATGGCGTGCTGGGCGCGCGGCCTTGTCAAGTGACCGCGCCATGACAGAACAGCGCATCCGAAGGGAGCGTTGTTTTTCTTTTTGCCAGGGAGAACGGAGGTTGACGATGAAAAAACGCCTGAAACAAACGGCGATAGCCTGGGGGCTGGCGCTGGTGGCGCTGGGGTTCCCCTGCCTGGCCTGCGCGCAAACGGCGCAGGAGCCGCGCCATGCCCGCACGAACTGCGAGGCGAACGTGCGGGAAGGCCCTTCGTCCGCGGAGCCCATCCTCTTTGCGCTGGCCGCCGGGACGGAGGTCGTCGTGACCGAAATTGTACAGCAGCCGGAGCGCGCCTGGTGCGCCGTGGAGGTCGTGGGCCTCTCGGGCAAAAAGGGCTATATTCTCCAGTCGCTGCTGGACTTTGCCGACGAAACGTCCGCGCCAACCGCGCCGCCGCAGGAGGCTACGGTGGCGCAGGCCACGGGCGCGGGCCGGCAGTGCAGCGAAGAATACTACCTGGAGGCGCTGCGCGACCCGATGCCCCTGCTGTCGTTTTCCCCTGACGACGCCACGCTTGCGCAGTATCAGACGCTGCGCGAAGGCAGCCGCGGCGATGCGGTCGTTGCGCTCAAGGCGCGGCTGTACGAGCTGGGCTATTATCGGCAGGAGCAGACCGGCGCCGCATACACCGAGTCCACCGCCGACGTCATCGCCCGGTTTCAGGCCCTTCACGGCCTGCCGGCAGACGGCGTGGCCACGCCGCTGACGCAGGCGCTGCTCTTCTCTCAGGAGGCCATGGGCGCCGAGGCCGCCGTCGAGGAGACGCGCAACGTGCGCATTACCGGCGGCCGCATCGTGCGCTATCGCAGCAGCAGCGCCGTGCAGATTGAGTTCGCCAACGAAACCGGGCTGGTGCTGACCGGCTTTTCGCTGCGCATTCTTCCCTATTCCGCCTACGGCGAGCCGGTGGACCTGGGCGCGACGCTGGCGGAAGAGCTCAACGCCGTCTACCAAAGCGACGCATGCGTGGTCGGCCGCGGCGGGACCTATTCGGATGTGGAAGAGGGGCACTATTTCGTCATCCGCCAGGGCGAGTTCTATACCGGCGCGCTGGTGGCCGTGACGGGTTACCAGACCCAGCAGGGCGACACGGTGCGCCTGCCCGCCGGCCAGTGGCGCTGGTTTGCGATAGAGGGCGCGGACATTGCCGGCGCGGCGCTCCCGGAGGAAACGGAAGCCACGGCCCGCGAGCGGGCGCTGGCGCAAGCCTGGTCGCTGGGCGCGCAGGTGCAGCCGCTTATCGCGGCCTACCGCTCGTATTACGGCCTGCCCGAAGGGTTGGGCGTCAGCGCGGTCGCCGCCGGCTCCCTGGCGGAGCAGGCGGGCGTACAGCCCGGCGACGTGCTGCTCGCCCTCAACGGCGTTCCCCTCGTGGGCGAGGAGACGCTGACGCGTGCCATGGCCGTCATTGCGCCGGGCGATGTGTTTGAGCTGATTTTCTGGCGGTCCGGCGTGTATTTTACGGCGGAAATGGCGCGCTGAGCGCAGCGCCGGGCCGCATCCCATCTGACGCATGGCTTTGCCGGGGCGAACGCCCCCGAAGCACGGCCGCCGCGCCGTGGCGGTTTACGCCTTCGGCGGAATATCCCCCACGCCCCGGAGGATATAGTGCGGCCGGTAGGAAAACTGTTCCAGGCTTTTGCAGCTGGTCACGCCGGAAAGCACCAGCGTCGTATCGATGCCGGCTTCAATGCCCGACAGCACGTCCGTGTCCATGCGGTCGCCGACGATGACCGTATCGTCCGCGTCCGTCCCCAGCCGGCGCACGGCGTGGCGCATCATCAGCGGGTTGGGCTTGCCGATGTAGTACGCCTTGCGCCCCGTGGCCAGCTCAATGGGCGCAATCAGCGCGCTGCAGGCCGGGACGATGCCGTTTTCTCCCGGCGCGGTCAGGTCCGGGTTGGTGCCAATCAGCTTTGCGCCGCCCAGTACCAGGCGGATGGCGCGCTCCACCTTCTCATAGCCGTAGGCGCGCGTCTCGCCAAAGACCACATAGTCGGGGTTGATGTCGTTCATGGTCATGCCCGCGTCGTACAGCGCGCCCACCAGTCCCGGCTCGCCGATGACATAGACGCTGCACCCGGGCGCCTGGTGCTTCAGAAAGCTCGCCGTCGCCAGCGCGCTGGTATAGAAATGGCTCTCGTCCACATCCAGCCCCATGCGCTCCAGCTTCTGCTGCAGCTCACGCGGCGCACGCTCGGACGAATTGGTCAAAAAGATAAAGCGCTTTTTCTCCCGCTGAAGCCAGCCGACAAACTCGGGTACGCCCGGGAGCAGGCGGTCGCCGTGATAGATGACGCCGTCCATATCGCAGATGAATCCCTTTTTTGCATGAAGGCCTTCCAGTTGCTGTTCCATGCATGTTTTCTGCATTCCTTCTCCTCCTTATAACAGGCGTTGCCGGGACATTATAGCATAAGCAGTGGATTTTGCCAAATTTCAATGGTATAATGGCATTATGGAGGAATGGTGCGCTTCGTTTTCGCCGGTGTTTACGCCCGAATGCCGGGTGCTGGTGCTGGGCAGCATGCCCGGCGCGGCGTCGCTGCGCGCCGGCGCATACTATGCGCATCCGCGCAACGCATTCTGGCCCATTCTCTTTGCGCTCTGGGGCGAAACGCCTCCTGCGGACTATCCGTCACGCCTGGCGTTTGCGCTGGAGCGCGGCGTGGCGCTCTGGGACGCGGCAAGGCTCTGCCGCCGTGCGGGCAGCGAAGATGCGTCCATTCGCGACGCCGTGCCCAACGACCTGTCCGCGCTGCGCGCGCAATGTCCGCGCCTGAACCGAATTTTTTACAACGGGCAGGCCGCCGCGCGGCTCGCCATGCCCGCGCCCTGGGCGCGCTGCACGACGCTTCCTTCCACCAGCCCGGCGCATGCCGTGCATTTTGACAGAAAACTCGCCGCCTGGCGCGCGCTGCGCGAGGCGTTGGAACAGGGGTGACAGGCCATGGAAAGCATGGTGGATTTGATTCTTCACAAGCGCGAGGGCGGCGCGTTCACGCGCGCGCAGATAGATACGTGGGTGCGCGGCGCGGCGCAGGGAACCGTTCCGGACTATCAGCTGGCCGCGCTGCTGATGGCCATTTGCCTGCGCGGCATGACGGCGGAAGAAACGCGCGATTTGACGCTGTCCATGGCGGAATCGGGCCGGATGGCGGACCTTTCGGGCGTGGGCGGGGTATGCGTGGACAAGCACTCCACCGGCGGCGTGGGCGATACGACCACGCTGGTGCTGGCGCCCCTGGTAGCGGCCTGCGGCGGAAAGGTGGCCAAGATGAGCGGCCGCGGGCTGGGCCATACGGGCGGCACCATTGACAAGCTGGAGAGCATCCCCGGGCTTCGCACCGGGCTGAGCATGGAACAGTTCGTCGGCCAGGTCGCCCGCATCGGCTGCGCGGTGACCGCGCAGAGCGGGGACCTTGCCCCCGCCGACAAGGCGCTCTATGCGCTGCGGGACGTGACCGGCACGGTGGACAGCCTGCCCCTGATTGTCTCCTCCATCATGTCCAAGAAAATCGCCGCGGGGTGCGGCGCCATTGTGCTGGATGTCAAGACCGGCAGCGGCGCGATTCTCCACCGGCTTGAGGACAGCGTCGATCTGGCCCGCCAGATGGCGGAGGTCGGCCGGCTTGCCGGGCGGCCCACCAGCGCGCTGGTGACGGGCATGGATCAGCCGCTGGGCACGCATGTGGGCAACGCGCTGGAGGTCAAAGAGGCCATCGACGTTCTGGCGGGCCGCGCGGGCGGCCGGCTGTTGGAGGTCTCGCTCCGGCTGGGCGCGATGATGCTGACGGCGTCGGGCGTCTTCCCCGCCGAGGCGGAGGCCCGGACCGCGCTGGAGGCGGCGCTTGCGGACGGGCGCGGCCTGGCAAAGCTGCGCGAGATGATTGAGGCGCAGGGCGGCGACGGGCGCGTATGCGAGGACGTCTCCCTTCTGCCGCGCGCCGCGCGCATCGTGCCGGTGCCCTCCCCCGCCGACGGGTATGTCGTCCGCATGGACACCGCCGCGCTGGGCATGGCCTCGCAGCGGCTGGGCGCGGGCCGCACGCGCAAGGAGGACGCCGTGGACCCGGCGGTGGGCCTGGTCATGGCGGTGGAGCTTGGACAGCGGGTAGAGGCCGGCGCGCCGCTTGCCTACCTGCACGTGGGCGCGCGGGGCGAGGAGGAAGCCGCGGCGCTGGTACGCCGGGCCGTCGGGATTTCGCCGGCGCGCGCGCCCGTTCCGCCTTTGGTGTACGCGGTCGTGCGTCCCGAGGGGGTGGAGCGCCTGGCATGACCTGCTGCGAAGTCATCGTCGAAATTGCGCACGAAAACGTCGGGCATGTCTTTACCTACCGCGTGCCCGACGGGCTTTCGCTCCTGCCCGGGACGCGCGTGCTGGCGCCCTTCGGTTCCCGCACGGTCGAAGGCTATGTCCTGCGCCTGAAGGACGGGCCCGGGGACGTTCCCCCGGAAAAGCTGCGCACGATTCTTCGGGCGCTGGATTCGTATCCCGCCATTTTGCCGGCGCTGATGGACCTGGCCGCCTGGCTGTGCGAAAAGGCCCACTGCCTGCCGGTGGAAGCGCTGCGCCTGATGCTTCCGGCGCAGATGCGCGGGGAACGCGTCCGGGTCAAAACGGCGCAGTGGGCGCACCTGACGGCGCAGGGCGAGGCGCTGGAACAGGCGCTGGCCGCCGCGCGGCGCGCGCCCAGGCGGGCGGAAATCCTGCGCCGCCTGGCGCAGGGCGACCAGCCGGCCGCGCAGATGCGCGCGCTCGGCGCAGGCGCGCTGCAGACGCTCTGCCGGCAGGGCGTGGTCACGCTCTATGCGCGGGAAACCCTGCGCCGCCCGGCGGCGTCGGGCTTCCAGGCCGCGCCGGAAGCGCCGCTGACGGACGACCAATGCCGCGTGCTGGAGGAAATCCTGCCCGCGATGGCGCGCGGGGAAGGCCGTTTCCTGCTGTCGGGCGTGACGGGCAGCGGCAAAACCGAAGTGTACATCCGCGCGGTGCGCGCGGCGCTGGCCGACGGCAAGGGCGCCATTGTGCTGGTGCCGGAAATCGCGCTGACGCCGCAGATGGTCGGCTGGTTCCGCTCGCGGTTCGGACAGGACGCGGCGGTGCTGCACTCGCGCCTGTCGGCCGGAGAACGGTACGACGAATGGCGGCGCATCCGCCGCGGAGACGCCCGCGTGGTTGTCGGCGCGCGTTCGGCGGTGTTCGCGCCCGTGGAACGGCTGGGCATTATCATCGTGGACGAGGAGCACGAGCAGACGTATTTGAACGACCATCATCCGCGTTACGACGCGCGCGAGGTCGCCCAACGCCGCTGCGAGCAGGAACATGCCACGCTGCTCCTGGCCAGCGCCACGCCGTCGCTCAAGAGCTTTTCGCGCACGATGCCCCATCTGCGCAGCAGCCTGGGGCCGCTGACGCTCCTGGAGATGCCGCGGCGCGTGCTGGGCAGGCCCATGCCGCGCGTGGAGATTGTGGACATGCGGCAGGAGCTGGCGCGCGGAAACCGCACGGTGTTCAGCCGCGCGCTGGACCAGGCGCTCCGGGAATGCTTGGCGCGCGGCGAACAGGCGATGCTGTTCATCAACCGGCGCGGGTACTCCACCTTCGTCAGCTGCCGCGCCTGCGGCCAGGCCGTCAAATGCCCGCATTGCGACATCAGCCTGACCTACCACCGCGCGGAGGATATGCTGCGCTGCCACTACTGCGGCCATGAACAGCCGCCGCCCCGGGCCTGTCCCGCATGCGGCAGCCCGTCCATCAAGTATTTCGGCGCGGGCACGCAAAAGGTGGAAGAGGCGCTGCGCCAGCGGTTTGCGGGCGTGCCGTCCGTGCGCATGGACGTGGATACCACGCAGGGCAAGGACGCGCACGCGAAGCTGCTGGATACATTTCGCCGGGGCGAGGCGCGCGTGCTCATCGGCACGCAGATGATTGCCAAGGGGCTGGACTTCCCGCATGTGACGCTGGTGGGCGTGGTCGCGGCGGATACGACGCTGAATCTGCCGGACTACCGGAGCCCGGAGCGCGCCTTCTCGCTGATTGTGCAGGTGGCCGGCCGCGCCGGGCGCGCCGACACGCCGGGCCGGGTCATCGTGCAGACGTATGATCCGGACCACTACGCCGTCCGCGCCGCCGCGCGGCAGGACTACCGCGCCTTTTTCGAGACGGAGTTCGACCGCCGCCGCCGCGGCCTGTACCCGCCCTTTACGCGCCTGGCGCGCCTGCTGGTGGAGTCCGCGGACGCCGGCGCGGCGCAGCGCACGGCCGAAGCGCTCGCCGAAGCGCTGGGGGCGTTTGTATCGGGCGACCCCGCGCTTTCCCGCCAGGTGGTTCAGATGCGCGCGATGGAAGCGCCGGTCAAGCGCCTGCGCGGGCGCGCGCGCTGGCAGGTATTTATCAAGCTCTATGCGCGCGGTCCGACGCCGGCCATCCTGGAGAAAATGGACGAGCTGGCGGCGCGGGAATGGCGCGGCGCGGCGGTCTGCCTGGAAGTGGACCCCGCCAATATGGCATAGCCGGAACGGAGGAAAACAACGATGGCGCTTCGCAAAATCTTACACGTTGGGGATGAAACGCTGCGCGGCAAGGCGCGTCCGGTCGACGTGCTCAACCGCAGGATGCTGATGCTGCTGGACGATATGGCCGAGACGATGTACGCCGCCGAGGGCGTGGGGCTGGCCGCTCCGCAGGTCGGCGTGCTTCGCCGCGCCATCACCATTGACGTCGGCGACGAGACGGGGCTCATTCAGCTGATTAACCCCGAAATCATCGCCAGCGAGGGCGAACAGGAAGAGGCAGAGGGCTGCCTGAGCGTGCCCGGGCGGCGCGGCTACGTCAAACGCCCCCAGCGCGTGGTGGTCCGGGGAATCAACCGCGCCGGAAAGCCCGTGGAAATCCGGGCCGAAGGCCTTTTGGCCGTAGCGTTCTGCCATGAAATTGACCATTTGGACGGCGTGCTGTTCATCGACAAGATGACACGGGAGGTCGACGAGGAGGACGGGGAGGAAAGCGAAGCATGACGCGCGTGGTGTTCATGGGCACGCCGGAATTTGCCGTGCCGTCTCTGGAAGCGCTGCTGGACGGCGGCTGGGACATCGCCGCCGTGTGCACGCAGCCCGACCGGCCCAGCGGGCGCGGCCATCGCCTGACGGCCTGCCCGGTCAAGGAAGCGGCGCTCCGGCACGGCCTTGAGGTGCTGCAGTTTGAGCGCATCCGCCGCCAGGAGGGGCTGGACGCCCTGCGCGCGCTGCGCGCGGATTTGTTCGTCACCGCCGCCTTCGGGCAGATTCTGTCGCAGAAAATCCTGGACATCCCGCCCATGGGCACCGTCAACGTACACGCGTCGCTCCTGCCCCGTTACCGGGGCGCGGCGCCCATCGCCTGGTGTATCATGGAGGGCGAGCGCGAAACCGGCGTGACCACCATGCTGACAGACCGCGGCGTGGACACGGGCGATATGCTCCTGCGCCGGCGGACGGACATCCTGCCGGGCGAGACGGCGGGCGAGCTGAGCGAACGGCTCAGCCGCCTGGGCGCGGCGCTGCTGGCAGAGACGCTGCGCCGGCTGGAGGCGGGCGACTGTCCCCGCGAAAAGCAGGACGAGGCGCAGGCCAGCCATTTCCCCATGCTGGACAAGTCGCACGGCCGCATCCGCTGGACGCAAAGCGCCCTTCGCGCGGACTGCCAGGTGCGCGGGGTCACCCCGTGGCCGGGCGCCTGGACGGTGCTGCCCGACGGCGGCATCCTGAAAATCTGGAAGGCGCGCCCCGTGCCGGGCGCGGGCAGGCCGGGAGAAGTGCTGCGCGCGGACGCAAGGGCGGGCATGGCCGTCGCCTGCGCCGAGGGCGCGCTGGAGCTTGTGGAAGTACAGGGGCCGGGCGGGCGGCGCATGCCCGCGGCGGACTATCTGCGGGGCCATCCGCTGCCCGCGGGGCTCTGTCTGGACGGGGAGGCATCGCAATGACACAGTCGGGAAAACCGGCGCCGAAACGGCCGGCGCCCCGCCGGGGCGACAACCCGCGCCAGGTGGCGCTGACGGCGCTTCAGGATGTAACGCGCGCGGGCGCCTACGCCTCGCTGGCGCTGAACCGCCGTCTGCGCGAAAGCGACATGCCCCAGCGGGACAAGAATCTGGTGTCCGAGCTGGTCTACGGGACGCTGGAAAAGCTGCTGACGCTGGATTATTGTATCGACAGGCGGCTTGAGCGCACGGACATCGAGCTGCTGGTGCGCAATATCCTGCGCCTGGGCGCATACCAGATTCTGTACATGCGAACGCCCGACCATGCGGCGGTGGACGAAAGCGTGACGCTGGCGCGCCGGCTGGGCCGCGAATCGTTCGCCGGCCTTGTCAACGCGATTCTGCGCAGCCTGTCGCGCGAGAAGGACGCGCTGTCCTGGCCGGAGCGGCAGGCGGACCCTGCGCGCTATCTGTCCGTGCGCTACAGCCTGCCGCAGTGGATAGTGCTCCGCCTCCTGGACGCCTATGGCGAGGAAATGGCCGAGCAGATTGCCGCCTGGACGCCGCAGGCGCACACGTTGACCGTGCGCCGCACGCCCGGCCGGCTGTCCCGGGAAGCGTTTGAAGGGCTGATGACCGCCAAGGGCTGGCGCTGGGAGCCGGGCCGTCTGGAGGGGGCGTACTACGTCGCCAACGCGCGGGACGTGGGCCTGGACAAAGACTATCTTCAGGGCGTGTTCAGCGTGCAGGGCGAGAGCAGCATGCTGGCCGCCATGGCCGTCTCTCCCCGCCGCGGGGCCAACGTGCTGGACGCCTGCGCCGCGCCCGGCGGCAAGACCGCCTGCCTGTCCGAGGCCATGGGCGGCACGGGCCGGGTCTATGCATGGGACGTGCACGAGCACCGGGTGGACCTGATTCGCGGCATGGTGCGCCGCCTGCGCCTGGACAACGTCCGGCCCGCGGTGCGCGACGCCCTGCATGTCAAAGAGGATTTGCTGGGCGTCATGGACGCGGTGCTGCTGGACGCGCCCTGCTCCGGCCTGGGCGTCATGCTCTCCAAGCCCGACGTGAAATACCGGCAGTCGCCCGAAAGCGTCGCCTCGCTCGTGCAGACGCAGCGCGCGCTTCTGGACGCCTGCTGCGGGTATGTGCGCCCCGGCGGCACGCTGGTATACTCCACCTGCACCATTCTGCCCGAGGAAAACCGGCTGCAGGCGGAGGCGTTCCTTGCGCGCCACGGCGAATTCTCCCTCGACCCCGAAGGGCTTCGGGCCGCGCTGCCGCCCGAATTCGCCGCCAGGGCGGACGGCGGCATGCTGCAGCTGCTGGCGCATCGCGACGGGCTGGAGGGCTTTTTCATCGCGCGCATGAGGCGACGGACATGAAAAACGCGCTGGACTTGACGACGGCCGAATGGCGGGCGGAGCTTTCCGGCATGGGCGAGCCCGCATTTCGCGCCGGGCAGGTGTTTTCCTGGCTGCACAAGGGGGCGGACTTTGCGCAGATGCGGAATCTGCCCGCTTCCCTGCGCGCGCGCCTGGCGGAGCGGTACGACGCGCGGGGCGTGGAGATTCTGGAAAAGTTTGTCTCCCGGCAGGACGGCACGGTCAAATATCTCTACCGGCTGCGCGACGGCAACGTCATCGAAGGCGTGCGGATGCGCTATCATCACGGCGATACGCTGTGCGTGTCCACGCAGGTGGGCTGCCGCATGGGCTGCGCGTTTTGCGCCTCCACGCTGGAAGGACTGGCCCGCAGTCTCTCCGCCGGGGAAATCCTCGGGCAGGTCATCGCCGCCAACCGCGATGAAATGCGGATACACAACATCGTGCTGATGGGCAGCGGCGAGCCCCTGGACAACTACGAGCAGACCGTGCGCTTTTTGCGCCTGCTGCGCGAGCCGGGCGGCCTGCAGACCTCCCTGCGCGCCGTTTCGCTCTCCACCTGCGGCCTGCCCGCGCGCATCCGGACGCTGGCCGAAGAAGGGCTGCCCGTCACGCTGTCGGTGTCGCTGCATGCGCCGGACGATGCCATCCGCGCGCAGCTGATGCCCGTGGCGCGCAGCGTTTCCATGGATGAATTGCTGGCCGCCTGCCGTTATTATTTGGATAAGACGGGGCGGCGCGTCATCTTCGAATACGCGCTGATTGCCGGCGTGAACAGCCGGGTCGAGCACGCCGCGGCGCTGGCCTCCCGTCTGCGGGGCATGCAGTGCCACGTCAACCTCATCCCGCTCAATCCCGTGCCGGAGCGGGGGCTGGCGGGCGCGGAAGAAAGCGCGGTGCAGGCGTTCCGGCAGGCGCTGGAGGCGCGGCATATATCCGTGACGGTCCGCCGCGAGATGGGCCGGGATATCGCCGGCGCGTGCGGGCAGCTGCGCCGGGGGTACCTGGCGTCCGAAGGCGCCAAGGAGGGAAACGAAAGAGCATGAAGGCCATCCTGCGCACCGATGTGGGAAAAACCCGCACCATCAACGAGGACGCCGTCTTTGCCGGCGAAGGGCTGTACCTGGTCTGCGACGGCATGGGCGGGCATCAGGCCGGGGAAATCGCCGCGGGCATGGCGGTCGAGGTCCTGTCCGGGGCGCTGAAGAAAAAGCGGCCCGGCATTCGGGTGCTGCTGTCCGCCGTGGCGGAGGCCAATGCGCGCATTTTTGCGCACGCGGGCGAGCGGACGGGCCTGCACGGCATGGGCACGACGCTGACCGCGCTCTGGGCCGACGAACGGCATGTGCTCATCGCGCAGGTGGGCGACAGCCGCGCCTATCTTCTGCGCGGCGGCGTGCTGCGCCAGTGCACGCACGATCATTCCATGGTGGCCGAGCTGGTGCGCAACGGGAGCATCACGCCCGAGGAGGCGCGCACGCATCCGCAGCGCAACCTTATCACCCGCGCGCTGGGCACGCAGAGCAAGGTGGATGCGGACGTTTTTGAATTTGCGCGCCAGCAGGACGACCGCTGGCTTCTTTGCTCCGATGGGCTGACCAGCATGGTCAGCGACGCGGAAATCGCCGCGGCCCTGTCCGGCGCGCCGCTGGCCGACGCCGCCGACCGCCTGCTGGAGCAGGCCCTGGCGCGCGGCGGCACGGACAACATCACCCTGGTGCTGCTGGAAGACGAAGGGGGTGCCTCGCATGATTGATCGCGTGCTGGCGGGGCGCTACAAAATCGTCTCCTCCCTGGGCGAAGGCGGCATGGCGCGGGTATGGCGCGCGCAGGATTTGAACACGGGAAAATACGTGGCGGTCAAGGTGCTGCGCGAGGAATACCACGACGACGAGGTATTCGTGCACCGCTTTGAGCGGGAAGCGCAGGCCGCCTCGCGCATGACGCATCCCAACATCGTCAACCTGCTGGATGTGGGCGTGGAACCGGACGGAACGCGCTATCTGGTCATTGAGTTCGTGTCCGGCAAGACGCTCAAGCAGTTCATTCAGGAAAGCGGCGCGCTGCGCCCGGATATCGCCGCGCAAATCATCATCCGCGTGCTGGCCGCCGTACAGCATGCGCACCAGAACGGCGTTATCCATCGCGATATCAAGCCCCAGAATATCCTCATCGACAAAGAGGGCACCGTCAAGGTGTCCGACTTTGGCATTGCGCGCGTCGCCAATGCGCAGACCACGAGCCAGGATACCGAAACCGTGATGGGGTCGGTGTACTATTTCTCCCCGGAACAGGCCAAGGGCGCGACGGTGGACGAAAAGAGCGACCTGTATTCGGTGGGCGCGGTGTTTTACGAAATGCTCACCGGCCAGGTGCCCTTTACGGGCGAGACGCCGGTCGCCATCGCCATGAAGCATCTGCAGCAGCCGCCCGTTCCGCCCTCTCGCATCAACCCCGCCGTTTCCCCGGCGCTTGATTATGTGGTGCTCCATGCGCTGGAAAAAAAGCCGCGCAACCGGTACGCCTCCGCCGCGGACATGCTGCGCGACGTGCGCCTGGCGCTGGAGCATCCGGACACCATCCTCGCCGCGCGCGCGCAGGAGGAGCGGCGCGAACGCGAAGCCCGGGCCGCGCGCAAGCGCCAGGAGCGTACCCGCAAGCGCGTGCGGTGGATGCGCCGCGCGCTGGTGGGCTTGTTTTCGCTGGGGCTTCTGGTCGTCATCGCGCTGCTGGGGTATACGGTGACCAGCCGCGTGCTGGACGCGCGGCAGAACACGGTCGAAGTGCCCAATTTCATTGGCAAGGACTGGCAGGTCGCCGCGCAGGAGGCGGAGCAGGCGGGCCTGCAGCCGTATCTGCGCTTTGACGAAATGCCTCTGGTGCCGGAAAATCTGGTGGCGGACCAGGACATTGCGCCGGGCACGTTCGTGCGGCCCGGCACCACCATTACCATCATCATCTGCCAAAGCCAGTACGACCTGGTCATTCCCGCCGTGACCAACCTCTCGCTCGCCGCCGCGCAGACCACCATTACCGAAATGGGCCTGACGGTGGGCGAGGTGCGCGAGGTGCCGGACAAGGCCAGCGAAAACATGGTCATCGGCCAGGTGCCCCAGGCCGGGACGCCCGCCTATCTGGGCGACCGGGTGGACCTGACCATCAGCGCGGGCATTCGCGTCATGCCGAATCTGGTGGGCATGACGCGCGCGGAGGCGGAACAAACGCTCATCGCCTATGGCCTGCCGCTGCAGGAGGCGCGCGACGAAACCGTCGACGACCCGGAGCTTGTCGGACGGGTGACGGGCCAGACGCCTACGGCGTATGCGGAAATTGCGCCCTCCTCCTCGGTGGTGCTGACCATCGGCGTGGCTTCGTCCTCGCTGTACCAGACCACCCTGCTGCTCGAGCTTTCCGACGTGCCGGAGGATGCGTTTGTGTCCGTCTCCGTCATCAACGAAAGCGGCAGCGAGTTTGAGCAGTACTGGTCGACCCTCAACGGCGGCGATATTACGCTGGAGGTGCCGGTATACAGCGCGAGCGCCCGCACCGCCGAGTACATCGTCTACATCAACGGCGAGGAGACGCAGCGCGGGGAGGTCACGTTCCAATGAGGGAGGGCAGAATTGTTCGCGGCGTGGGCGGGCTGTACACGGTGCGCGCGGAGGACGGCGGCGAATACGTCCTGCGCGCCAAAGGGCGCTTTCGCCGCGAACGGCTGACCCCGCTGGTCGGCGACAAAGCGCGCTTCACGCCCGGCCAGGGAGACGAGCACGGCTGGCTGGAGGAGATTCTCCCGCGCGCGTCGGTCTGCCGCAGGCCCCCCGCCGCCAACATCAGCCTGGAAATTCTGGTGGTCGCGCCGGAGCCGTCTCCGGACCTGCTGCTGATAGACCGGCTTCTGGTATGCGCCGCGCAGGAAGGCATGCGGACGCTGCTGTGCGTGAACAAGTGCGATTTGGACGCCGGACTGGCGCCCGACCTGCGGCAGCAATACGCCGCTTCCGGCCTGGAAGTGCTGGCGGTCAGCGCGGTCACGGGAGAAGGGCTGGACGTTCTGCGGGAGCGCATGCGCGGGGAGCTGTGCTGCATGGCCGGACAGTCGGCCGTAGGCAAGTCCACGCTGCTCAACGCGCTGTGCGGCCTGTCGCTGAAGACGGGCGACCTCAGCCGCATTCACCGGGGCCGTCATACCACGCGCCATGCGGAGCTCCTGGAGGCCGACGGCCTTGCGGTGCTGGACACGCCCGGCTTCAGCCTGCTGACGCTGGAGGAAAAAATGGCGCCGGAATCCCTGCAGGCCTGGTATCCCGAGTTTGTCCCCCTGGCCGCCGGCTGCCGTTTCTCGCCGTGCCTGCACGACCGCGAACCGGGCTGCGCGGTCCGCGCGGCGGTGGAGGCCGGCGCGCTGGACGCCCGGCGGTACGAACGCTATCGCATGCTGCTGGAGGAAGTGCGGGGCGTATGGAAAGCCCGGTATCTGTAAACGGTTCGCGCGCTCGCGGGAAAGAGGAAAACGTATGGACGGAAAAATCCTGGTCGCCCCTTCGATGCTCTCGGCTGACTTTGCCCGCCTGGGCGAGGAAGCGCGCCGCCTGGAAGCGGCCGGTGCGGACGTCCTGCATATCGACGTGATGGACGGCATGTTCGTGCCCAACATCACCTTTGGCGCCTGCGTCATTCGGGCGCTGCGCTCCGCCTGCGCGCTGCCGCTGGACGTGCACATGATGGTGCGGCAGCCGGAGCGCTATATAGACGATATGGTGGAGGCCGGCGCCCGGTACGTCACCGTGCATGCGGAGGCCACGCCGCACATCCATCGCGCGCTGCAGCAAATCGCCGAACACCCGGGCGTGGTCGCGGGCGTGGCCATCAATCCCGGCACCCCGGCGCAGGCCCTGCAGTGCGTCCTGGGCGACGTGGGGCTCGTGCTGGTGATGACCGTCAACCCCGGCTTCGGCGGACAAAAGCTCATTGTGCCGGCGCTGGACAAGATTGCGGAGGTCCGCGCGATGCTGGACCGCATCGGAAGCCCCGCGCTGCTGGAGGTGGACGGGGGCGTCACCGCACAGAACGCGCGCGAATTCACAGCGCGGGGGGCCAACCTGCTGGTCAGCGGCACGGGCATCTTCCGCGCGCCGGACGCGGCGGCGGCCATCGCGGCGATGAAAGCCCATGGGTAAGCCGGACGCGCGTTCCCTGTTCGTGCGCGCACTGCGCGTGGACAGCGCCCGCGCCTCGCAGCCCGACTATGCGCTGTCGCTGCCCGCCATGCGCTGCCTGGCCGCGAACGGGCTGTCCCTGCGCGCGCCGGTCACGTTCTTTGTCGGCGAGAACGGCACGGGCAAGTCCACCCTGCTGGAGGCCGTGGCCGTGGCGCTGGGGTTCAACGCCGAAGGCGGCACCCGCAACTTCCGCTTCGCCACCGCGGCCACGCATTCGGCGCTGCACGAAGCGATGGTCGTCGTCCGCGGCACGCGCCGGCCGTCGGACGGCTTTTTTCTGCGCGCGGAGAGCTTTTATAACGTGGCAACCGAGGTGGACCGGCTCGATGCCATCTGTCCGCTTCTGCCCGCCTACGGCGGCAAATCCCTGCACGCCCAGTCGCACGGCGAAAGCTTCTGGAGCCTGGTCATGCACCGCTTTCACGGCGACGCGCTCTACCTGCTCGACGAGCCGGAGGCCGCGCTCTCGCCCACGCGCCAGCTGGCGCTGCTGGCGCGGCTGCATGCGCTGGCCGGCGAAGGCGCGCAGTTCCTGATTGCGACGCATTCGCCCCTGCTCATGGCCTGTCCGGGCGCGGATATCTGGACGCTTTCGGACGAGGGGATGCAGCGGACGCCCTATGAGCAGACCGAACACTATGTGCTCACGCGGGCTTTTCTGAATCAGCCCGAGCGGATGCTCGCCACGCTCCTGGAGCCGGGCGCGGACGAAGCTCCGTCGAAGGCCCCGTAAGGCGCGGCGGCGCGCGCCGGCCGCATGGCTTGCGCGGTCCCCGTCCCCGGTCCGTCCCCGATACCATGGCGTATGTTCAGGAGGCAAGAGCATGAACGCGCACATCGACATCACGAACGTCACGCTGACGACGCCCCGTCTTATCCTGCGCCCCTGGAAAGAAACGGACGCGGCCGACCTTTACGAGTACGCGAGCGTCGACGGGGTTGGCCAAATGGCGGGATGGAATCCGCACCAAAGCCTTGAGGAGTCCCGCGACATCCTTGCGCGCTTTATCCGGGGCAGGCACTGCTTTGCCCTGGAGCACGGCGGAAAGGCAATCGGCTCCCTGGGCATTGACGAATATAACGAAGAAGACTACCCCGAGCTCGATTCCCTGCAGGGCCGGGAACTCGGGTATGTGCTGTCCAAGGCATATTGGGGGCAGGGCCTTGTCCCCGAAGCGGTGCAAACCGTCGTGCGGTATCTGTTTGAAACCGTAAGGCTGGATTTTCTCCTGGTCGCTCATTATGCGTGGAATCGGCAGTCCAGACGGGTGATTGAAAAATGCGGCTTTGCCTATGTCAAGACGGTGGAACGCGAAACGCGCTATCAGACCGTGGAGCCGTCGCTGGAGTACATTCTCCGCCGCCCGGAGCGCGGGGCGGAACATCGGAGCGCCCGGGCATGAGCAGGCATTGGCGCTTTGTCGGGGAGAAGGCGGACGGATAGTCCGCCTCAGCTTGTCGACAAAGGCCGGCTGTGCGGGCCTTTGTCGACAGGACACGTTTCCCCGGCGCCCCGGGCGCCGCTTATCTGCCCCGGACGCCGCTTATCTTTTCCAGGGCGTCGTCCTGCCGTTCTTTGGACGCTTCCAAATCCTCAAAGTCGCCCAAATCGCTCAGGTTCACATGGGAAGCCTCCACGCCTGCGCCCGGGTTTTCCTGCCGTTCCCGGAGGGTGGCGGGGATGCTTCCGTCCAGCTGTCCCCGGATGCTCTGCGCGCGGAGCCGGCACACCTCCTCCAGCACGTCCACCGCCAGCCGGTGGTCGTCAAAGGAGCAAAAGGCGGTGGGGTCCCGCCGGACATAGGGGGCTATCATGTCCGCCGCCCCGCGCAGCGCAGCCTCCAGGCGGCCGCTTTCCACGTATTCCGTCAGAAATCTGTCAAAATACGCATGGTAGCGGGCGAAAACCTCATCGTGCTGCATGAGGTGATGGTACAGGGGGCGGTTGCGCATGATTTCCCCCGGCGCAGGGGTGTTGATGGGATAGTTTATCAGCACGTTGGGGTCTTGGACGGGATTGCTCATCCCCAGCGCATACGTGCCGAACGCCAGGTTGTAATCCCACGGCAGGATGCGGAGGATGCCGTCCTGCTCGTACAAAAAGTAATTATGCCCCGTATGGCCCAGGTAGCTGTCCCAGTTCATCACGAAAACCTGCACCGTAAAATAGCGCAGCACCTCGTCCACCGCCACGGCTGTTTCCAGGTTCTCGCCGGAGGCCAGGGTCTTCAGCGCCCCGATAAGCCGTCGCCGGTCCGCCTCCGTGGTATAAAACTTGGCGTTTTCAAAAATGCCGGGGTAGCTTTGCGGATTGTCGTCGATATACCGGAGCGCCACATCGGCGTTTTCCGCTTCCAAAGAGCGATAGTCCGGCTTGTACAGCTTGCCGTAAGCGTTTCCGAAATTTCTGCGGGCAAAGGCCTCCTCCGGCTCCTCCACCGCCAGAAACAGCCCCCAGTCCCGGCCGTTCACCGTCACCCAGACATAGCTGCACAGCGGGGCGGGCACCTCCATGAACGCCATCATATCGTAGGCCAGGTAGGTTTTCAGGTAGCTGTTGTCCTGAAAGGAGGCGTCCAAAGAAAACTTGTCCAGGCCGTAATACTGCCCGCCGTCCTGATACCGGTCAAACTCCAGCTTCATGCTGTAGCGGGAAAGGCCGTATTCTTCCGTCAGCCGCCTGGAATTGTTGCCCTTGGCGCGCAGCCCCACGTTATGGAACGTTTCCCCGTCAATCGTCACGTCGCAGGGGATGTATTCCTCCCCGGGCGCGTCCCGGACGAAGGCGTGCCAGTCCTCCACCCGGATATCCACGGTGTGCACCCGGCCGGCATCGAACAGGCGGGCGTCGTAGGTCGGGCCGGCGGTTCCGGCTTCCCCCTGCCCCCATACGAACAGCAGAGCGATGGCGGCCGCCAGCACCGTCGCGCCGATGCAGAGGAAATCGACATGCTTCTGCCTGAACATGGCGTCAGCCCATGTAATCGCCGTTATAGGACACCAGCACCACCCCGGAAACCCCCGGCATGGTCTCCAGCTCGTTGGCAAAGGCGCTGCTTTCGTCCCTGAGGCGAACCTCGTAATTCAGCTCCACACAGCCGCCCTCCACGCTCTTGCTCTTGAGGCTGAGCCGCTTCACCCGGGCCTTCACAAACCCCCGCGCGCGCTCCTCCGCCTCGCCGTCCTGGCAGCGAACCACCAGAATATAGGGGGAATCCACGGCTTTGTTTTTTGAAAAGGCGAAGAGCACCAGGCCGATGAAAAGGCTTCCGAACACCGCAAGCGGAATGAGCCCCGCCGCCAGCACAATCCCCACGGCAATCGCCCAGAACAGGAAGGCGATGTCCATGGGCTCCTTGACGGCGGCACGGAAGCGCACAATGGACAGGGCGCCCACCATGCCCAGGGAGAGAACGACGTTGCTCACCACCGTCATGATAAGCAGCGTCGTAATCAACGACAGCGCCACCAGCGTCGCGCCGAAGCTCGCCGAATACATGATGCCGCTGTAACTCTTTTTATAAATAAAGAAAATAAACAGGCCCATCAAAAAAGCCAGCAGCAGCGCAATTGCCATGTCCGGCAGGGAAATGCCAGCGATATTCTCCAGAAAACCGGACTTGAAAATATCCTGAAAGGTCATCCCGTTCTTTCCTCCTCCGCCCTTTTACTCAAATCGCCGGCACAGCGCATACTTCGAGCAGGCCGCCGCGCGCCTTCCGGGCACCTGCACCGCCATGCGGACAATCTCCGGCAAAAACGCGCCGTACTTGACCTCCAGCACGGTCATCCGCTCCGTGACGGGCAGGGAAAGCCTTTCGGGCCGGAAAAAATCCGTGCCGCCGGGGCAGGTGCGCACGTTCCTGTCCAGCGTTATGCGCACGTTGCCGGGCCGGCAGAGAAAGGCCTCCCGGTCGTAGCGGACAATGGTTTTCGGCCGCAGGCCCTTTCCCCTGCACTTGCTGTACAGCTCCTGAAACAGCGGGTCGCCGGAGTCGAGCAGGAAGCCGATGTCCCCGCGCAGCAGGCTGCGCGCCTGCGCTTCGGTCATGGCGGCGCTGCGCTTGCCGCACAGCCCGTTTTCCTTGTACTTTTTCTCCAGCCGGATGAACGAGAAATCCGTCCCGTAATAGCGAAGGCGGAATTTTTCCCGCCGGTTGATTCCGTCCAGCTTTTCCCGCAGGGCGCTGTCGTAAGGCGTATCGAAATACAGGCTGGTCACGCGATAGACGCCGTCCCGTCCGGCGTGCGCGTCGCGAGCGAACAGCTTTCCCAGCCTTTGGGAAAGCACCAGGTCCTCCCGAAGGCTGATCTGGTGCTTGAGTTCGTGTCGAAGCGCGGGGGCGCCGCCCGCCTCAGTCGTCATACCCGGAATCTCCGCCGTAGTCGCTCCCGCCGTAGTCGGAGCCGCCGTAATTGCTGCTGCCGTAATCGGAGTTCCCGTAATTCGTATTGCCGTAATCGGTCACGCCGTCGCTGTACGGACCGTAGTCCGTGTCGCCATAGTCGGTGACGCCGTCGCTGTACGGGCCGTAGTCCGTGTCGCCGTAGTCGTCGGACAGGCCGGACACTTCCTGTTCCGCCTGAAGCACCTTGCCGGTGATGGCATGGATGTCATACTCGTACTTGTTGCCGTTGGCGATAAACTCCAGCTCAAATACCGGGACGCCGTCGTCGTGGTCAAATTCCCTTTCTTCAAACACCGCGTCCTCCGCCCGCACGTTGGCCCACGCCAGCGCAATCTCCCGCGCTTTTTCCAGCGTGATATACGGGGAAGGCTCGCCATCCCTGGCGTAGGCGGCGTCGTAATCGTCGCTGCCGATGGCCACCACGCCGGAGGACAGGCCGAGATTGTTCACGGCGTTCTGCGCGGCGTCGCGCACGCCCTGCAGGAAATCATCGCCGGGGAGGGACGAACCGGATTCCACCCGCAGGACGATGTCCCGTTTGTTTCCGTCCAGGTCGTCCGCAAAGCCGCCGGCCTTGTACATCTCCACGATGATATCGTTCGTCACCTCGCGGCAGTCTTTTCCGATATAGTCCGGATACGCCTCGACAATCGCGATGCCGTCTTCGTTCTGGCCGGTCAGGGCGACCACCCTTCCGTCTCCGTTGTACGCGATGCAGATTTCGGGGAGGGCGCTCAGCACCAGGCTTCCCACCGCCTGCGAGGCGGCGTTGTCCTGCGCCAGCGCGGCGCAGCCCACCAGAAGAGCGGACACAAGGACGGCCAGGGCCGTAACGGACGCCAATACGTGTTTTCCTGATTTCATGGGGAATGCTCCTTTCGATGGAAATGGGGGTGTTTTGGGTTACATTCACAGGGTACGCAGCCGCGCCGCCGAAAACGGGGGAAGAACAAAGTTTTTTTCAATCGTCATCGTCGTCATCCCCGTCGTCATCGCCGGTATCCCCGTCGTCATCGCCGGTACCCCCGTCGTCATCGTCGTCATCTCCGTCGTCATCTGCGTCGTCATATCCGGAATCCCCGTCGTCCGAGCCGGCGGCACGGGGCGACGAGGCCGGAACAGCGGGAGGCTGCGAGGCTTCCGGCGGGGACGATGCCAGGAGCGGAGCCGCTTCCGGAGCAGCCGCCGGGGCGGCTTCCGCGCCGTCGTCCGGCTGCCTGTCGGCATAGTCGTAAATCGCGACGGTCACATGGATGCGCCCTTCCAGATGCCCGGTCACGCTCGCACGGAGCTCGACCCCATATGCCCGGAACAGCGCGTCGTCCGGGGCGTCGATGTAGAAGGCAACCTGCCCGCCTTCGGAAAGGAAACCCGCCTCGATGGCCCGGTCAATCAGCTCGTCGGCGACGACCGCCTTGTCCTTTCCCCTGCCGTCGTAGCCGGCAAGCAGCGCCTCTCCGTCTTCGTTGGCGCCCGTCAGCCGCACGACCGTGCCCTGCCGGTTCAAATCCATTTGTACCTGCGGATTGATGGCCAGGTAGATGGACGAATGGGTTTGCACGAAGTGCTGATAATACCCAAGGCAGAACACCAGCAGGAGGCAGGCCGCGACGGAGACCAGGCCGCCGGCGGCCCACTGCGCGGCGCGGCGCGGCTTTTCCTCCTCCTGCATCAGGATGGGATGGTACACCGTCTGACCGACTTCATAGCGGAGATTGGCGGCCTTACAGAACCGCCCCTGCTCGTCAAGCAGAACCGCATATCCGGGGTGGCATTCCAGAATCAGATAGCGCATTGTGCCGTCCCTCCCTTCATCGTCTGTTGGATATGACCGCGGATGATTTCATACCCGTTGGTATAAATCAGCAGCAGGGCCACCATGTATTTTCGATGCCGTTCCAGCGTCTTTCTCTCCACGCCGCCGCCCTCCGCCAGGCGGCCTATGGGCATGCGCTTGGTCCGGAGCAGCTCCTCCAGCAGCTCCGGATGCTCCTTTGCATATTGCAGCGCTTTGCGGCAGGCGTTCAGCGTCCGCTCCTGCCTGGGGCAGTTGTCCGCCACGTCCGGCAGGCCCACGCCGAATGCCTCCATCTGCCTTGTCAGCTCCTCGATTTCCCGGCGGGTCGCCTCCCTGTGCGCCATTTCTTCGCCGTGGTCCCTGCCGTCGGCCAAGAGGTCGCCGAGCGGCGCATCGTCCCCGTCCGCCGGGGTGTCCAAAGACACGACGCGCAGATGCTTCCGCTCTTTCCGGTAATAATCAATAAGGCGGCTTCGGATGAGCAGGGAAGCGTACTTCAAAAACGCTCCCCGGATGCGGAAGTACCCGTGAATCGCCTCGTAGAAGGCAAACATGGCGATGCTCAGCTCATCGTCGCTCCCCTCGACGGGCGGGCGCTTTAAGAACTTGGCCGTTTCCGCCCTGATAAAGGGCATGTATGCGTCAATCAGCCTGTCCGCCGCCTGCGCGTCTTCTTTGGCGGCATAGACCTGCCGTATGATTTCATGCTCGTCGCTCATCCTGCAAACCCTCCCCCTACAGAATACGAACCCGCTTTTGAAAAAGCGGGAGTCGGCAGGGAAATTTTTTCTCCGGCCCCGGCTTACGGTTGGAATGGATTATTATATCATGGGTTGGTTATGTGTGGGTCAAAAGCGCGTGAAACCTTTGTAAAAAACAGGTAAAATCCCATGGGCCGGCCGGGAGATCCCCGCCGCAGCCTCCGAAAACGCAAAACTGGCGGCGCGCCGGCCGTTTTCTGCTCTCCGCGGGCCGCGCGGCCGTCGGCGTCCAGGCAACCGCGCGCCCGCCATGGGCGGCGGCGTCCATCCAACCGCGGCGCCCGCCATGGGCGGCGGCGGGCCGGCCTCGCCTTCCTTTCCCGCCCGGGGCCGCGCTTGAAAGCGCGGGGGCCCTCTGATATAATGCGCATATACCATCCCGTATCAGTCAGGTTCCCGGCGCCCGGCATGGGTCGACCTTGCTTTTGTCAGGAGGCATTATGTCCACTACGCAAGAAATCCTGCACCGTCTTGCCGCCAGCGACGGCTATGACGAGGCATATGTGCTCCGGCATCAGGCCCCGTCGTTTGCGGAGTATCTCAGGCAGCAGCTGCAGGCGCGGGGCATTTCCCGCGCACAGCTCATTCGCGCGCTGTGCGTCGAGCGCGCATACGGATACCAGCTGCTCAACGGAACCCGCCGCATGAGCCGCACCCTGCTGATGCGCACGGCGCTGTATCTGAAAATGACGGTACAGGATGCGCAGCGGCTCCTGCGTCTGGGCGGCGCGGCGGCGTTGTACGCGCGCGACCGGCTGGACGCCCGGGTCATTTTCGCGCTGGAAAAGGGCATGTCCTATGAGGACGCATGGCTGTTTATCTGGGGCGAAGAGGAAAAAAAGCATGGGGATTCCGGCCTGCCGCGGGGGATACTATGCTATAGAAGAAAACCTATGACGGAGGTAAATCCATGCAAACACGGCATCTGGGGGTATTGTTTCTTCTGCTGTTGGCGGCGGCGCTGCCGGCGGCGGCCGATGCGGACGCGCTGCCCGACCCGGGCCTGTCCTTTTTTTCGGCGGGAGAATGCCTGGGCGAGGTGCGGCTGGACGACGGTTCCTCTCTGAGCGTCTACCGCTATGCCTTTGAAAAAAACGCGAGCACTTTCCTGTCCACCACCGTATGGGGCTATCAGGCCAAGGTGAAGGACGCCGGCTTTTCGTGGGAGCGCCTGGAAGAGGAGGGCGACGACGAGTGGTACGCCATCTCCCGCGACGGCCTGACCGCGTGGCTGTGCCTGAGCGGCAGCTACTTTTCCACCCAATGCGAGGCCGTCCTGTATGTGCCCGAAGGCATGGCCTTCACGCCGGAAGAGGAGGTCTCGGGGCGCAGCGACTTCCAGAACGACATCTTCGTCTCCGCAGACGACCTCGACACGCCGTCGGCGGGCAGCTCCCGCGTGACCTGCGTAAGCTGCCGCGGCTCGCGCCGGTGCCCGGTGTGCGGAGGCGACGGCATATGGACCAATCCCTACACGGGCGAGCGCAACGAGTGCAGCTGCGACGACGGCGTGTGCGGCGTCTGCGACGGCCTGGGCTATTGGGGAGAATAACGACCGCAGCAGGAGAAGAAATCCCATGCAAACGCCTGTCCTCGGGCGGGCTCTGTGCCTGCTGTCCTGCGCCGTTTTCGCCCCTGCCGCCGGGGCGAACGGCTGTGAAGCCATGCGCGGCCTGATTGCCGCCTCCGCGCAGAACGGCGGCGGGCCTGGCGGGACCGTCTCGGGCGGCTGAAAGACGCCGGCCGAAACGGCCTGATACGGCGCGGCTCCGCCGTCCGGTGACGGAAGGCGACGGAGCCACGCCGTTTCTTTTTTCGTTTCGCCGCGCCGACGCCCGGCGGCCTGCGCCCAGCCGCAGGGCCTCCGGGCCGCTCCCGGAAACATTTTCTTGCTTCTGACCCGGAACGTGGTATAATAAGATGTCTTATTATGCGAAGGCGCTGTTTCCGCCAGCGCGCGCATGCAGGCGCTTTGATAGCAGAAAGCCAGATGCCGCAGGAAATCTGGACAACTGGTATCATATACGTTTGACAACTGCAATCGTCCATGCCCCGCCGTTCCGGACGAGGAATGGCCCGGCCCGCAGGCGCGGTCCGCCAGGCAGTCCGGAAGGCATCCAGGCCCGCTTTCAGGCAGGCATGCGGGGACACCGGCCCGCGCCCGCGGCGCAAAGGCCGGAAACATATGGGCAGTCGGAGGCGGAACCCTGGGGTGGTTCAGGCAGCGGAGCGGCCGGGAGCGCCGCGCTCCGGGCACACCGGCGAGGGACCTTCGCCGTCCGCGCCAGCCGCACAGGGCCACGCAAGCAGAAACACGGGAGAGTGAGGCGCATGTGGTACTATCGTATTGCCGACCTGGTCATTGCCATCGACGCGGTGGCGGGCATGCCGCGCATGTCCAACTTTGAGCCCTTTGCCTGTCAGCCCGCGCAGCCGGACATTTCCTATCGCGTACACACCTATGCGCCGGCGGACAGCCCCGTTCCGGACGAGCAGGCGCTGGAGCTGGTCAGCGCCGACATGGTCAACCGCACGTATCTGGCCGACGGCCGCATGTACAAGCGCGTGGCCATGCGGGAAGGGGACGCGCGCTGCATGTGGTTTGTGCAGACGCTGGGACAGTGGTCGCAGGCCGATGTCTACATCCCGCACGACTGGCTGGACTATCACGGCTTTGGCAATGTGCTTTCCATGGAAAAGACGATTCTGCCCTTCGGCGGGTTGATGCTGCACTGCGCCCTCATCGAGTACGAGGGGCGCGGCATCGTCTTCACCGCTCCTTCGCAGACCGGCAAGTCCACGCAGGCGTCGCTGTGGGAAAAGCACCGGGGCGCGCGCACCCTCAACGGCGACCGCGCCGTCCTGCGCGCCACGGAGGACGGCATCTTCGCCTACGGCTCCCCCTGGGCGGGGTCGAGCGACCTGTATATCGACCGGCGCGTGCCGCTGCGGGCCGTTATCATGCTGGAGCAGGCCAAGGAAAACCGCATCCGCACGCTCTCGCACGCCGAGGGCCTGGGCCTGTTCGTACAGCAGAGCTCGCTGCCGCTGTGGGAGCCGGAGCTGTTTGAAGCGGGCATGCGGACGCTGGAAAAAATCATTACCGGCGTGCCGATGGGCATGCTGTCCTGCCTGCCGGACGCGGGCGCCGTGGAGTGTGTGGCGAAATGGATAGGATAAACGCGCAGGGATTCTCCCAGGGGCCGGCGGCGGAAATCGGGCCGCGCATCGAAAGCGCGCTGGCGCGGGGCGAAACCGTGACGCTGCAAATCAGCGGGGACAGCATGCGGCCCACACTCAAGCCCCGGCGGGATGCGGCCGTGCTGGAGCCGCTGCAGACATGGCCGCCGCGGCGCGGGGAGATTCTCTTTTTCCGGCGCGCCAACGGCGAATACGTGCTGCACCGGGTGCTGCGGCTGACGCCCGAAGGGCCCATCATGAACGGAGACGCCCAGGGATGGACGGAGGGGCCCGTGCCGCGGGCGCAGGTGCTGGCCCGGGCTTCCGGCCTGCTGCGCAACGGCAGGCTGCTCGATACCCGGCAGGGCGCGTATCGCGCGTATGTGGCGCTCTGGCGTCTGACCCGCCCGGTGCGCAAGCCCATGTTCGCCTGCTGGCGGGCCGTCAAACGCCTGCTGGGCAGAAGATAAATGGAGGGAATAAGGATTGCAGAAGATTATGAACCGGCTGGTCGGCTTCCAGCGCGAGACCGTTGAGGATATTGACTGGAAGCGAATCTGGGGCCAGCTCAAATGGATGAACGGCTTCAGCAAGGGCTATCGGGGCCGCATCGGCGTGCTGACGGGCATACGCATCTTCTTCGTGCTGGTCGGCATCGCCTATGCCCTGGTATACGGCAACATCGTCGATTACATCACCTCGACCCTTCAGGAGATTCTTGCCTGGATAGAGCAGACCGCGCAGACGCTTCGCTACGTCAGCCTCTGGGAGAAAATCACCATCATCGTGGACATGCTGCCGGACTGGATACTCTGGGTGGTCCTGGTGTATGTCGCATATAAAATTCTCAGCTATGTCTATTCCGTCTTTATGGACTTTTTCACCCTGCGCCTGTCCATGGACCTGAGCCTGGGCATCCAGCGCAAAATCTATTCGACCATTCTGGACAGCGACTGGCTGTCGCTGACGCAGTACAAGGCGGGCGACCTGGTGCAGCGCGTGACCAGCGATGCGGGCACGGTGTCCAGCTTCGCCATGAGCACGGTGCCTTCCATCATCGTGCAGGTCGTTCAGTTCGTCGTCGCCTTTGCCGTGCTGGTCAGCCTGGACTGGACGCTTACCGTCATCGCCTTTGTGGGCGTGCCGCTGTATCTGTTCGTCATCAAGCTCAAGGGCAAGCGCACGCGCGACTATAACAAACAGCAGCTGGAGCTGTCGGCCCGGCATTCGAGCTTTCTGTACGAATCCATGGCCAACATCATGGTCATCAAGTCGTTCATGCTGGTGCCCCTGTTCGTCAAGCGCTATCGCGGCATCCACCATGAAGTGTACGACCTGGCGATTGAAAAAACCAAGTACGGCATTGTCACGGGCCTGATTATCAGCCTGCTGAGCCGCTTCCTGAGCATATGCGTGCTGGTGTTCCTGCTCGTGCGCCTCATCGACGGCCATCTGACGCTGGGCACGCTGGCCTCCTTCGGCATGCTGCGCTCCATGGTGTCAGGCCCGGTGAACAGCCTGATGAGCTTTATCATGAGCTCCATTGAAATCTCCGCCAGCGCCGAGCGCGTCATGTCCATGTACGAGCTGCCGCGCGACCGCACGCAGGTGCCCGAGGCGGTCAAGGCCTTCGAGGACAAGGCGAAGACGGACGGCATGGGCCTGAAGATTGAAAACCTGGCCTTTGCCTACGAGAAGGGCGAAACGGTGCTCCACGACGTCAACATCGATGTCCTGCCCGGCGAGACGGTGGCCTTCGTCGGCCCCTCCGGCGAGGGCAAAACGACGCTCATCCGCCTGGCGCTGGGGCTGCTGACGCCGGACGAGGGCTATGCGTGCCTGATGACGGGCAAGGGCGAAACGCTCGACCTGTCGGTGGAAACGCGCGAGTTTTTCTCCTATGTCCCCCAGGGCAACACGATGTTCTCCGGCACCATCCGCGAGAATATGCTCATGGGCGACCCGAACGCCAGCGACGAGCAAATCATCGCCGTGCTGAAGCAGGCCTGCATCTGGAATTTTGTCCAGTCGCTGCCCCAGGGGCTGGATACGAAAATCGGCGAGCGCGGCATCGGCTTGTCGGAGGGCCAGGCGCAGCGCCTGGCGATTGCGCGCGCCCTGCTGCGCGGCGCGCCCATCCTGCTGCTGGACGAGGCGACCAGCGCGCTGGATATCTACACGGAAAAAGAAGTGCTGGACAATATTTTCCAGCACAGCGCGTGCAGAACCTGCGTGCTGACCACGCACCGGCCGAGCGTGTTCACCGTCTGCGACAAGATATACCGCGTGCGCCAGCGCAGTGTGGAGTTGATTAAATCCAGCCGGGACGAAGAGGTCGAGTTCTGACAAACGGGCAGCGCCCATGACAAGCGCCCCGCGGATGCGTCTGTCGCGCCGCGGGGCGTTATGGTATCCTGCCGAGCAGCCGCGCCGGCCCCTACACGCGCACCAGCGTATACGTCCGGCTGCCCAGCCCGATTTTCTCCGCATGCTCCAGACAGGTGCGCCATTCCGTCTCCGGCCTGCTGTTGCGGAAATGGTCGTGGTGGTCCACAAAATCGGGCCTGGCCATATTGTCGCCCAGCTGGCTGTTGGGCAGCGGGGTCGCGGCCAGGCAGGCATCCACACAGGCCTGCTCCAGCGCCAGCGGGTCAAACGAGGCGAACATGCCCAAATCCGGCAGGATGGGCGCGTCGTTTTCACAGTGGCAGTCGCAGTTGGGCGAAACGTCCACCACCAGCGCGATATGGAAATGAGGCCGTCCGTCCAGCACCGCCTTGGCGTATTCAGCCATGCGGCAGTTCAGCTCGGTCAGCGCGCTGCTGTCCTGAAAATCGATGGCGTCGAAATTGCATGCGCCCAGGCACCGGCCGCAGCCCACGCAGTGCGCCCTGTCCACGCGCATCTTGCGCGCCGCCTCGTCAAAGACCAGGCCGTTGTTGGCGCATTCCCGCTGGCAGCGGCGGCAGCCGACGCACAGGTCCGCGTCGATGCTCGGCTGGCCGTTGTTGTGCTGGTCCTTCTTGCCGGCGCGCGAAGCGCAGCCCATGCCGATGTTCTTGATGACGCCGCCAAAGCCCGTCATTTCGTGCCCCTTAAAATGCGTCAGGCTGATAAACACGTCCGCGTCCATCACCGCGCGGCCGATGCGCGCGCCGCGGACGTATTCTCCGCCCGCCACGGGGACTTCCACGTCGTCCGTGCCCTTCAGGCCGTCCCCGATGAGCACCGGGCACCCCACGGTCAGCGGCGTGAACCCGTTTTCCCAGGCGCAATACAGATGCTCGATGGCGTTTTTCCGGCTCCCGGGATAGAGCGTGTTGCAGTCGGTCAGGAAAGGCTTCGCGCCCAGCGCGCGCACCACGTCCACCACGGCGCGGGCGTAGTTGGGGCGCAGGAAGCTGATATTGCCCATTTCTCCGAAGTGCATCTTAATGGCGGCGAACCGTCCCTGCATATCAATTTCGCCGATGCCCGCCCTGCGGATGAGCTTCTGCAGCTTGGTGGGCAGGCCGTCCCCGTTGGCCTGCGTGCGAAAATCGCTGAAATACACCGTGGCTTCGGACATGGTTTTCTCTCCTTTTTTGCCTGTATTCTCCTAATTATCCGCCGCAGGGCGCGCGCTGTCAAGCCCCCGCCGGAAGTTCCTCCTGTTTCCGCGCGATGCCCCCATACCGCCCGCCGCCTCCCTGTTCCGTACAACGCAGGCCTGTTCGGCCTTCGCCTAACCAACTTCATAAGTGACGCTGACGAATTTGCGCATAACTCTTGACGGTACCGCGCAAAAACAAAGGCGGTGCGGCTTCATCAACAGCGGTAAAAGACCATGTTCCCAAAGTCATTCCATTGATTGAGAACATAAAAAATAATCCTAAATATGCGAATGGATAATTTTTGTTTTTGCACTTAACAGCAACAAGACAGCCAATGCATAGCAAGGCAGCTGGGAATAAATTGCGGGCAAAAATTTTTGCGCAAAGGATAGCAAAATTTTCTTCCGTTGTGACATCTCCAACTTCATTTGTTGAGCGTAAAAAACCAGTTGGCAGTATGAAATAACTTATCATTGCGGCTACAAAAAACCATAAAACAAAGGGAATGACTGTACGCAATATTCTGCTTCCCAAGTTTTCTGTTGTTGGCATATGACAGAACGCTCCATATCACCGGGACAAAATGCCCCAAAGTGTATTTGATTATCGCATGGCAAGGAAACCAAAGCTTGATATTTCGTCAATCTGCGTCACGGCAGAACCAACCATGAAATATTTTACTACAACAAAGCGATGAATACAAGACAGGAATTATAAGCATTTGTGGGCAATACCATTTGTGCCGATATTGCCCTCTTTTATCGTCTGTATGCGGTTTTTATGAGTTAGGCATCGATTATCTCGCTGTCAACAAATTCTTCGGATCCGTGGTGAATATTATTCATTTTTGCGCCCAATTGAAGGCGTTTTCCGCCTTGCGCAGGACGTCATCGCCCTGCCATGCATACCATAAACCGTGGCTTTTGTCATAAATGCATTTCCCCATCGCCCGGTTGTTTCCGGCCCTGCCGGGCGGGCGCCGCATCGGGTCATCCGGTGCATGCCCATCCTGCGCGCCCAGAGGGCGGCATACTTTCTCTTGACAAGCGGGACACTTCGTGCCATACTAAAGCGTCGTCCCGCACGGACGGCGCATGGCGGGAAGCCGCTTTTGCCCATGTCCCCGTAGCTCAGTGGATAGAGCACTCGCCTCCTAAGCGAGGGGCCGCGCGTTCAAATCGCGCCGGGGACGCCAAAAAGCCCCGAAGGCAGGAATTTTCGGGGTTGTTTTTTTCACAATATGGTGTTTTGAGGTGCTTTACTCGCTAACAGCAATGCTTTTCCACAATTTGTTTGCTACCAAATTTTTACCTTATATAATACTTTAGAAAGCTGCTCCGCTTTTTTGCCTCGTCTATTGACGGGGGCTTGTGAAAATGGTAGAATAATTGTGAATATTGGCAGGAAGGGCTTGACAAAATGAATCTCGCCCCTATAATCGAACGAACGAACGAAATAATATTGCCCTTTTCCAGAAAGGGTTCATTTTTATGCCGCCTTGTATCCTTGAGATAGGGGGCGGCTTTTTGCGTACAGCGGAAGAAATCAAGCATGGGACATAAAATGAAGGAGGAATATCAGCGGTGAAAAACAGAGCGAAACAATGGATAGGCTCCCTGCTCGCAGTCTGCCTGGTGATGGCCATGCTGCCGACGGCTGCCCTTGCCGCGGATACCGGCAAGGCGATCCAGCTCGTGTCGGAAGGCAGCGCCGGCAACCTTGGCGGCGGACAGGCGGACAACGTCTATTTCGGGAACTATTTTCAGAGCAACGCCAGCACGAAAGAACCCGTCAAGTGGCGGGTGCTGTCCAACACGGGCGGGCAGCTGTTCCTGCTGGCCGACCAGAACCTTGACGTGTTCCAGTATCACACGGAGATTGAAGACGTAACCTGGGAAACCAGCACGATGCGTTCCTGGCTCAACGGCTACGGCGCGTCCTCGAATACGGGCGGGAGCAGCGGCATCGATTATACCGGGGACAATTTCCTGGATGCTGCCTTTTCTGCCAAAGAGCAAAATGCCATCGTGGAGACAGCGGTTGTCAATGACGATAACAAAGACGATAACTATGGAACAAACGGTGACGGCGGCAATGACACCAACGACCGCATCTTTCTTTTGTCGATTGCGGAGGCAGACAATCGCAGTTATTTCCCAAAGGGCTCTAACAGCCGCTTCTCTGCCAACACGGTCTATGTGGCGGATGGCGGGAAATTAGGATCTGGTATGTATGGAGCCGGCGAAGCTGACTGGTGGTGGCTGCGCTCTCCTGGTTTCAATAATTCGATGGCGGCTTTTATCGAAGATGATGGCGGCGATGTTTACGAAGGCAACCCGGTGAACAATAAGACAGCTGCGGTGCGTCCCGCTTTCAACTTGAACCTGTCCGACGTGCTCTTCACCTCCGCCGCGACCGGCGGCAAATCCGCCAGCGGATTGACGGCGGTGCAAAATTACAGCGGCAACGACTGGAAGCTGACGCTGAAGGACAGCACCCGTAGTAGCTTTGCCATTTCCAATGCGAAGTGGAGCGGAAACACGCTTACCTTCTCCTACTCCGGCGCGCAGACCGGAACAAACGAATACCTTTCCGCCGTCATTTTGGAGAACGGCGCGATTACCTGCTACGGGCGCATCTTGCAGCTGACCAGCGCAAGCGGGACGGCGAACCTTTCGCTCCCCAGCGGCGTGGCGTTGAGCGATACGACAACGCTGTATGTGTTCAACGAGCAGGTCAACGGCGATAAGCGGACCGACTACGCAAGCGCGTTGTCGCCCATTCCCGCCCCTGCAGCGGAACAGCCGCCCGTCATCACCACAACCACCCTGCAGGGCGGCAAGGCAGGCGCGGCATACAGCCAGACCCTCGCGGCGACGGGTACTGCGCCCATCACCTGGAGCATCGAAAGCGGCAGCCTGCCCGCCGGTTTGACCCTCTCCGGCAATACCATCTCGGGAACGCCGACAACCGCCGGGACGTTCACCTTCAAAGTAAAGGCGGCGAACGGCGCAGGCAACGATACGAAGGAGCTGAGCATCGTCATTCAGGCGGCGCCCGTGGAGCCCGGACCACCCGTCATCACCAGCCCCACCACGGACCAGAAGATTACCGTGGCCGTGGACGACACGGCGACGCTGCGCGTGACGGCCAAGGATGCGCAATCGTACCAGTGGTATGTGGACAGGGGCAACGGCAGCGGCTTCACGAAAATCTCCGGCGCGACGGGCGCAAGCTATACCACCTCGGCGGTCACGCTGGAAAACGACGGATACCGGTATTACTGCGCTGCGATGAATGCCTACGGCGAGATGCACAGCCCCATCTTTACGCTGAACGTGCAGGAATCCGTGGAAGTTCCCCCTACGGGCGACAGCTCGCCGCTGAACGTGCAGGAATCCGTGGAAGTTCCCCCTACGGGCGACAGCTCGCAGATGGGCTTGTGGTTCGGGCTCGCCCTGCTGAGCTTTGCGGGGCTTGCGGCCTGCGCGACGCTGTGGCGCCGGAAACGGGCAAGCTGAATCCTGAAACACCCGAAGGGCGGCGGCTAAAGCCGCCCTTCTTTTTGGGAAGTCCTTTGAAACAACCCGGAGTTGGCGAGTTTATTGGCCGAGGGCGCGGCCGATACCGAGAATGGCTCCAATGTCATTCACGGCGCATGTTCTGCTTTGGGGCGTGCCTTTTTCGTTGGGCGTACCGGTGCTCATAAATAATCCTCCCTTGTCAATGGCATTTTGAAATGGCCCCTGAAAACCATCTGCCACAAGGGGTTCCTGCTAATACCTTGCGAATACGACATTTGAAAAGCCGTTGCAAGACAATTCTTTCAGAGGCATTTGTATAAAACGCAGACGTTGACGGTAATCAAGTTTGGAAACGGTATGCAGCACGGATAATCCCACGGGTCAGCCGGACTCACTGCTCTCGCCGGTTGTCTCGGCGTGTTCGTGCTGCACCGGCAGCCGCCCTGATGACATCTTTCGCATTTCGTTATCAGTCGCCCATGAACAAGGGATACGGGCAGCTTATCCGGTTCATTCCAGCCGAGAGAATCCGTAAGGTTGCCCTGTGCGTCTGCATCAATGAGCAATACTTTCTTTCCTTGCCTTGCAAGCCCGATACCGAGGTTGACGGTAGTCGTGGTTTTCCCAACGCCGCCTTTTTGATTGGCAAGGGCAATTACTTTCGTCATAGCTTTCCTCCTTTTTAGATATTTCAAAATACAATAGTTAGTTCGCTTATGTAGGCACGTCTACAAGAGCGGGACAGAAGACCTGTATCTATACAAAAACGAGTATCTGTATAGCAGATACTCGTCATTTTGCTAATTTCAATACGGATAACAGTCCTCTAAGGCTGATTTTGCTAATCGCTTGCTAATTTGAGTTTTCAAAACACCCCGAAATCAGCAATATTCTGTAATACTATGCAAAATGTGTTCGTCTAAAAAATGCCATAATATAGAGATTGTCCGGATTTTTTGATACCGTGTATAACTCTACAAAAGGGACGGTTAATACCTCCTAAGCGACAGGCCACTGGTTCGAGCCCAGCCGGGGGCGCCAAAAGCACCGC
>NHCFR05603__coassemble_219_pt1 | contig 70970 bp, 61 predicted proteins | sample NHCFR05603__metabat2_high_PE_044 | metagenome-assembled genome bin NHCFR05603
GAAGCGGCTTGCAGCCGCTCCTCGCGGCGTACACGCCGCCGCTGCGGATTTCATTGGGAGGGCTTCGGCCCTCCAAGCCTCCCCCTATGGGGTTTTCGACGCTTGAAAGCGGGCCACGGGCCCGCTTTTCTGATGCCGTCGTTTCGGCGCTTGACATGCACGGGAACGATATGATATCTTGACAATGTCATATCGTATGGCGCGGGTCATGGCCGGCGGACGCTCCTGCGCGCATGCACGGAAGGGATGGGGACCATGAAGAGGACAGTGGGCAAATGGATGCTGGCGGCCGTGTTGTGCCTGGGCCTGTTGACGGCGGCGTTCGGCGCGCACGCGGCGGAAATTACCTATGGGGACTTGATTCGGTTTATTCCCGCCGTCATTACGGTGGAAGAGGACGCAGTGGTGGTCAAGGGGTATTTTGTCAACCTGAACACGGACGTCAAGGTCAGCGATTTTTATAACTACAGCATGGCCGTGTATATGGAGGATGCGTTGCTGGTGGAGGGCGAGTTCGGCGAAATCAACTCCTTTACCATCCAGCCGCTGGGCGCGGTCTACCAGAGCTTTACGTTCACCGGCAGCCATGATTTGAACGTGGGCGAATATGTCTGCTCCGACAACACCTACGCAGTGGTGACGTGCGAGTTCCATTACGAAGAGGACTGAGGCGCGGGAAAGCCGGTTCGGGCCGCCTGCTTGGTGCGGGCGGCCCTTCTTTTGCATGCGCCTCCGACGCTTACGCCTGCGCCGGCATCTCCCCGTCCTGCGGAGCTTCCGGCTGCTTGCGGACGTTCTGCTGCCGCCTGAGCGACAGATAGCCGAACACCGCCACGCCCAGCGCTGCCAGCGCATCGCAGATGATGTCGGCCATGGTGTCCTGCAGCGCCGCCTGCCCGACGAAAACCTCGCCCGCTTCGGACATGTACTTCTGCATATTCAGCTGCATCAGCGTATCGCAGATATACTCGTAAATCTCCCAGACCGCGCCCATCGCCAGCGCGAAGCAGAACGCGAACAGCGCCACAAAGAACGGGCTGAGCTGGACATGGATTTTTTCCGCGTCGTTGAGCAGGCTGACCAGAATGAAGCCCAGCGCGCCCAGCATGGCGCCGGAAAAGGCGTGCAGCACCGTATCCCAGTGCGCGAAGCGATAGTAAAAGTTAAATACCTCGCCCAGAAACACCGCGCAGTAGAGAAAGACATAATAGAGAATGTAGATAAAGCTGGGGATAGGCACGGCCCACTTGCGCTCAATCAGCGAGGGGAGGAGCATGACGACAATGCCCAGAATGCACTGCAGCAGCATCAGCGTGTAGTCGCTGCGCTGCATATCAAACTCGCCGGCCTCCGACGCGCTGGGCGCGAAGATGAGCCGAACGGCGGTGTAAATCGCCGAAAGCACGAGCGATACAAACAGGATGATGCCGAGGATGCTGCGCAAATCCCGCTTGGACTTGCGCGCCGTTTTTTTCCTGTTTTTGCCCACCGGTTAACGCCCCCTTCCTGGATACGTCCTTTTTCGGCAAAATTCTCACAGTATCCTTCCGCTTTGAAAAAAACTCAGAAGATTCTAATGCAGGGACGCCTGACCGGCGGCGGAGCGGGCCTTACGGAAGGTTTTTTGTGCGGCGGGCAAGGAGCATGAGGACGGTCAGGTCTGATACGCCGCTGAAAATCAGCCCGATGCCGATGAGCGTGACCAGCGTCGCCGCCGCGCCGAACGGATTTTCAATCAGCGCAATCCCCAGGAGGATGCAAAGCGCCGCGGCGATAAGCACATACAGCCAGGAAGCGCACTGCATCTTATAGAGCACAATGGCGTTTTGTACCTTCAGCACGCCGCTGACAATGACCAGAAATCCCAGCGCCATGGGGATGATGGCAATGAACGCGTCCGCCTTGAGAAACAGAAACAGCGCGCCCATCAGCGCCAGAATGCCGATGGCCAGCCCGTTGGAGCGGTATGCCGTCTGCCAGTGGCGAACCGATTCCACGACATACACCGCCCCCACCAGCGCAAGCCCCAGCGCCAGCAGGTAGCAGATGGTCGTCATGGCGATGCCCGGAAACAGGACGAACAGAATGCCCAGCACCAGGTACGCCAGCGCGGCAACCAGCGCGTTTATCTTCAGCTTTTGAAAAAAACTCATGCCGAATCCCTCGCTTTTTCGTCTGTTTCCCGCGCCGCGCCCGGAGTGACGTCCGCCCGCTGGGACCGTATCGCCCACAGGGCCAGCGTGACCAGCACCAGAACGCCGCCGCAGAGGGCCAGCGGGCTGGGGACTTCGCCCGTTGCCAGCGCCACCCACAGGGGGTTAAAGACCGCCTCGGCCAGCCCGATGAGCGAACCGGCCAGCGGCGGGCAATGCCGCATGGCCAGGGCGAAGAGCACATAGGGAATGCCCAGCTGCACCACGCCCATCAGCACGACGCCGCCCAGCGCCTGCGCCGTCAGCGGCGCGCGGGTCACGAATACCAGCGGCAGGCCGACCAGCGCCGTGAGCATGTGCGACAGCAGAATGCCGCTCATGCGCGCGTCCTGCTCGCCGTCCCCGTTGACAATATACACGGCGGCCAGCAGTATGCCGGAAACCAGCGCAACGGCATTGCCCAGCAGGTGCCCCGGAGAAAGCTCGTCGAAGAAGAAAATCGCAATCCCGCCCAGCGTCACGGCGACGGCCAGCGCGTCATGGGCGCGGATACGCTGGCGGCGGAAGACGCCGTTGTAAAGCAGGATGAACACGGGCGCGGTCGACTGGATGACAATGGCGTTGGCGGCGGTGGTCAGCTTGTTGGCGGCGGTAAAACAGAAGAACATCCCGCTCATGGCCAGCGCGCCCAGCACGGCCCGGCGATGGAGCACGAACCGCACGCCCGTCGCGCGCATGTACAGCGCCATGACCGTCCCGGCAATCAGGCTTCGCCCTCCGGCAATGGCGAGCGGGTTCCAGGGAACGGATTTAATCAGCACGCCGGAAATGCTCCACATCAGCGTGCACAGCAGAATCATGGCCATGCCGCGCCTCTCCAGCCGCTTTGCCTCCATGCCGCTTTCCTCCCCCGGTGTCGGTATTCCTCCGCGGTGTTTTTCTTATGATAGCATTTTATGGCGGCGCTGAAAAGGGGAAGTCCCCGCTGCAAAGCAGCGCCTTTTCATGCGCGAAATGCCGGCGGACTGCATGGTAACCCCGCGCCGGCCCCCTGCGCTTGCCACGGGAGAAGCGCGCCGGCCCTTGCCTTCCTCAGAGGCCCATTTCGTCCCGTACCTGGGCAAAGCAGCGGACGGCAAAATCCAGGTCCTCCCGCGTATGCGCCGCGCTGACCTGCGTGCGGATGCGCGCCTTGCCCATGGGAACGACCGGATAGGAAAACCCAATGACGTATACGCCCTTTTCCAGCATGCGCGCGGCGAACTCCTGTGCCACGCGCGCGTCGTAGAGCATGACCGGCACGATGGGATGCGAGCCTGCGGGCACGTCAAAGCCCGCCTGCTCCAGCTTGGCGCGGAAATACGCCGCGTTTTCATGCACGCGGTCGCGCAGGGCCGTGCTTTCCTCCAGCAGGTCCAGCGTCTTCAGCGTCGCCGCACAAATGGCGGGCGCCACGGTGTTGGAAAACAGGTACGGCCGCGAGCGCTGGCGCAGCAAATCGACAATCTCCCGGCGCGCCGCCGTATACCCGCCCGAAGCGCCGCCCATGGCCTTGCCGAACGTGCCCGTCAGGATATCCACCCGGCCCATGACGCCGCAGTGCTCGTGGGTGCCGCGCCCATGCGCGCCCATGAAGCCGACCGCATGGCTGTCGTCCACCATGACCAGCGCGTCGTACTCGTCCGCCAGGTCGCAGATAGCCTGCAGATTGGCCACAAAGCCGTCCATGGAAAACACGCCGTCGGTCGCAATCAGGCGGATGCGGCAGTCGCGCGCCGCTTCCAGCTGCGCGCGCAGGTCGTCCATATCGTTATTCTGATAGCGCAGGCGGCGCGCCTTGCACAGCCGCACGCCGTCGATAATGGAGGCGTGGTTGAGTGCGTCGGAAATGACCGCGTCTTCCGGCCCCAGCAGCGTTTCAAACAGGCCGCCGTTGGCGTCAAAGCAGGAAGAATACAAAATGGCGTCGTCCATGCCCAGAAACGCCGCGAGCCTTTTTTCCAGCGCCTTGTGGATGCCCTGCGTGCCGCAGATAAAGCGAACGCTGGACAGGCCGAAACCCCAGTGATCGTAGGAATCCTTGGCCGCCTGAATGAGCGCGGGATGGTTGGAAAGGCCCAGGTAGTTGTTGGCGCACATGTTCAGAACGCCTTGGCGAAGGCCCGCGCCGATGCGCGCGCCCTGCGGCGTAGTCAGAATGCGTTCGTCCTTGCGGGTGCCCGCTGCTTCGATTTCCTTCAGTTGCGCCGCATACAGCGCCAATGCCTTGCTGTTCATGCTTCTTCGCTCCAATCCAGTATTACCTTGCCGCTCTCTCCGCTGTTCATGGCGGCAAAGCCCTTTTCAAATTCCGTAAAGTGATAGCGATGCGTAATCAGCGGGCTGAGGTCCAGCCCCGCTTCGAGCATCGTGCCCATTTTATACCAGGTTTCAAACATCCGCCGCCCGTAAATGCCGGTCAGCGTCAGGCCCTTGAAAATGATTTCGTTCCAGTCCACCTGCGCGCCGGCCGCCAGGATGCCCAGCATGGCGATTTTGCCGCCGTTGCGCATGAGGCTGAGCATCTGGGACAGCGCCGCGCCGCTGCCGCTCATTTCCAGGCCCACGTCAAAGCCTTCGACCATCTTGGCGCGGTGCATCGCGTCCTCCAGCTTTTCCCGGCCCACGTTCACCGTATCGGTCGCGCCCATCCGGCGCGCCATGGCCAGGCGGTAATCGTTCAGGTCCGTCACAATGACGCTGCGCGCGCCGTTCTGGCGGCAGATGGCGGCGGCCATGACGCCGATGGGCCCTGCGCCGGTAATGAGCACGTCCTCGCCCACCACGTCATACATCAGCGCCGTATGCGTGGCGTTGCCGTAGGCATCAAAGAAGGCGACGATGTCCTCGTCGAATGCGTCGCTGATGGGCACGACGTTGCAGGCCGGGATGCACAGGTACTGCGCAAACGCGCCGTCCCGGTTGACGCCCACGCCCTTGGTATCCTTGCACCACTGGCCGTTGCCCGCGCGGCAGTTGCGGCAGTGGCCGCATACGATATGGCCTTCGCCGCTGACCCTTTCCCCGAGGGTATAGCCCAATACACCCGCGCCCAGCGCGGCGATTTCTCCTACATATTCATGTCCGATGGTAAGCGGGGGTTTGATGTTCTTCTGACTCCAGGCGTCCCAGTTATAGATGTGCAGGTCTGTGCCGCAGATGGCGGTCTTGCGGATTTTGATGAGCACCTCGCCCGGCCCCGGTTCAGGCCGCGGTTTTCTTGCCAGCTTCAGGCCCGGCCCGGCCTGTTCCTTTACCAGCGCGTACATATCCGTTCCCATTCGGCTTTCCTCCTTTGGGCGTTCCGCATGTCGGCCGTACTTTCTTACACCGCCATTATACCCTGCTTTGCATGGGACTTCAAGCTTGTTTTCCGCGCGGAAATCGGCTATACTGTCGGTGTGGAATCATTATTTATGATGGCCTGTATGCATGTCCGTGCTTCGGGCGCGCTGCGCGAAGAGGTCAAGAAAACGCAGGTTTCCTATTTTGCCCGGCGCATGTATGCCTGCGTGTCCGCAGGGCCGCGCAAGGGGACGGTTCGGTTGTCCATCAGCTTGGACAGACGTCTGCAGGACCGGCGTGTGGAACAGGCCGTGCAGATACGGCCGGCGCTGTGGACCCATCACATCGTGCTGTCCTGCCCGGAAGATTTGGATGAAACCGTGGACGCATGGCTGGCGCAGGCGCGGCTGCTGGCGCAGTGACGGCGCGGCAAACGCGTGGCGCCGGGGCCGGTAAGGAGGAAGCGATAAAATGTCTTTTGTGTTGCCCGCATATCGGGCGCCGGATTTTTCGCGCATCGACGGGCCGGACGCGACGTTTGTGCCCGCGCCGGGCGACCGCGTCGCGCCGGAAGGGTATCATGCGCTGAGCATTTTTCCGGAATATTTCCGCGTAGGCGAGCAATGGCTTTTGTGCGAGGAAAGCCGCATGGACTGCGTGCCGGTGCTGGAGCCGGACGGCCATATCGCCGCGCGCGAGTTTCGCACGCTGCGCGCGGGCGAGCGGGTGTGCGTGGGGCGCACGGAAGACGGGCGCGAAGGCATTTATGTGCATGCGGACGGCTTCGCCGCTGCCGAGGTGCGGCGCGAAACCTTTGCGTTTCGTACCGGCCGGTCTCGCGAGACCGCCTGTTCCCATGATTATGACGAGCTGTGCGCGCTGCTGCGCCATGAGCGCGAGCACGGGCGCATTGCCTGGGTGCTGGGGCCCGCATGCGCCTTTGACGCGGGCGCGCGCGACGCCTTTGCGGCGCTGGTCGAGCGCGGCTTCGTGCATGCGCTGCTGGCGGGAAACGCGCTGGCGACCCATGATTTGGAAGCCGGGCTGTTCGGCACCGCGCTCGGCCAGGGCATCTACAGCCCGGAGGGCGCGCCCAACGGGCATTACCACCATTTGGACCTGCTGAACCGTGTGCGCGCGGCGGGCTCCATTCCGCGCTTTCTGGAAGAAACGGGCGCATCGGACGGCATTGTGCATGCCTGTGTCGCGCGGGGGGTGCCCCTGGTGCTGGCCGGCTCCATCCGCGACGACGGTCCCCTGCCGGAAGTGTACGCCGACGTGTACGCGGCGCAGGACGCCATGCGCGCGCAGGTGCGCCAGGCTACCTGCGTCATCTGCCTGGCCACCGCGCTGCATGCCATCGCCACGGGCAACATGACGCCTTCTTTCCGCGTGCGGGAGGGGCGCGTGCGGCCGGTATACTTTTACTGCGTGGACGTATCGGAGTTTGCCCTGGGCAAGCTGCGCGATCGCGGCAGCCTGTCCTGCCGGACGCTGGTGGCAAACGTGCAGGATTTTGTCCGGACGCTGGAGCGCGGCACGCGCTGAGCGGAAAATGCGCAGAAAAGCGGGCCCGTGACGGCCCGCTTTCGCTTTGGGGGGTTTCCGCAGCGCATCCGCTCCGGCTTTCTTCTTCCTTCTTACTTATACGGCGCTGAAGGCGTCCTTGCCCAGGCCGCAGACCGGGCAGACCCAGTCCTCGGGCACGTCTTCCCAAGCGGTGCCGGGCGCAACGCCGTTGTCCGGATCGCCCAGCGCCGGATCGTACACATAGCCGCAGGGGCACTCGTATTTCATGGTCATGCTCTCCTTTTTTGAAAAATTATTCGTACATTACTTTTCAAAGTAGCGCTTGAGCAGGCCGGCGAACGCCTTGCCGTGGCGGGCTTCGTCGCGGGCCATCTCGTGCACCGTGTCGTGAATCGCGTCGAGGTTGAGCGCCTTGGCCTTCTTGGCCAGATCGGTCTTGCCCGCGGTCGCGCCGTTTTCGGCCTCCACGCGCATGCGCAGGTTCTTCTCGGTGGAATCGGTCACCACTTCGCCCAGCAGCTCCGCGAACTTCGCCGCATGCTCGGCCTCTTCATAGGCGGCCTTTTCCCAGTACAGGCCGATTTCCGGATAGCCTTCCCGGTGCGCCACGCGCGCCATGGCCAGGTACATGCCCACTTCGGTGCACTCGCCCATGAAGTTCTCGCGCAGTCCCGCCAGGATTTCTTCCGGCGCGCCCTTCGCCACGCCCACCACATGCTCAGAGGCCCAGGTCATGTCGCCCTTCTGCTCCATAAACTTTTCCGCCGGCGCCTTGCAGATGGGGCACTGTGCCGGAGGCGTGTCGCCCTCATGAACATAACCGCAAACCGTGCAAACAAACTTTTTCATTTTTTATATCCTCCCTTTGTTGTTTTCTTTTTTGCTTCGAACTATGTATACCCCTCAGCGCGCGCCTTGAAACGCCTTGAGCAGCATATTTTTCATTTCTTCCGGCGCGCAGCGGAGCGTATGGCGCACCGGCAGTGTTTCCAGCGCGGCAATCTGCGCGGGCACCGGCAGGCCGGTGCGCTCCGAGAGCGCGCGGCAGCAGGCGAAATCGTCCACGCCGTCCAGGCCCAGCGCGTCCGCGACCGCGCGGCCGAATTTGAACGGGCTGGCGGTGGACACGACGACCACGGGCGTCCTGTCCCCCGTCCGGTCCTGATAGCGCCGCGTAAGCGCCGCGGCCACGGCGGTATGCGGGTCGATGAGCGCGCCGGTTTCCTCCAGCATCTGCCGAATCTCCGCCTGCGCCTGCGCGTCGTCCACCCAGCCGCCTTCCATCTCCTGCTGCAGCGTCCGCAGGCATGCGCCGTCCACGCGATAGCGCCCCGTCCGGCGCAGCGCGTCCATCCACGACCTGACCTGCGCGGCGTCGCGGCCGCACAGCTCGAACAGATACCGTTCCAGGTTGGAGGAAATCAGAATATCCATCGACGGGGAGAGCGTCTTGTGGAAGGGCCGGTTGGCGTCGTATTCGCCGGTTTGAATAAAGTCGGCCAGGACACGGTTGGCGTTGGAGGCGCACAGCAGCTTTCCAACCGGCAGCCCCATCCTGCGCGCATAGGCGGCGGCGAGAATGTTGCCGAAGTTGCCGGTCGGCACGGCAAAATGCACCGGGTCGCCCGGGGTGATGGCGCCCTGGGCCAGCAAATCGGCGTATGCGGAAAAATAGTAGGCGACCTGCGGCGCCAGGCGGCCGAAGTTGATGCTGTTGGCGCTGGTGAGCACGCGATGCTGGCCGTCGAGAAGGCGGGCGAACGCCTCGTCGGCAAAAATCCGCTTCACGCCGGTCTGCGCGTCGTCAAAGTTGCCCTCGACCGCGATGACGTGCGTGTTGTTCCCGCTCTGCGTGACCATCTGCAGCTGCTGCGCGCGGCTGACGCCGTCGCGGGGATAGAACACCGCGCACCGCGTGCCCGCCACGTCGCAGAACCCTTCCAGCGCCGCCTTGCCGGTATCGCCCGAGGTGGCGACCAGGATACAGATTTCCTTGTGCATTCCCTGCTTGCGCGCGGAAAGCGCCAGCAAATGGGGCAGAATCTGCAGCGCCATGTCCTTAAACGCCAGCGTGGGGCCGTGGTACAGCTCCAGCAGGTACCGCCCGCCGCCCAGCGCGCGCAGCGGCGCGGGCCGGCTGTTCTCAAAGCGCGCGCCGTAGGCCGCCTGTGCGGCCTGCGCGGTTTCCTCCGGCGTAAAATCATCCAGGAGCGCCTGCAAAATGCGGTCGGCCCGCTCCGCATAGGACATGGGGCAAAGAGCAGTCAGGGCAGCCAGGGAAAAGCTCGGGAAATGTTCCGGTACATACAGGCCCCCGTCGGGCGCAAGGCCCGCCAGAATCGCGCCGGAGGCCGTAACGGGCGCGCCACCGCGTGTGCTGAGCAGCATGGTCGTCTCTCCTAAATCAAGTATTCTTTCAGGTATTCGGGGGCCGTGTCCGGATCGCCGTTGCAGCTTATCACAAAGCGAACGTTATGACGATTGCTGACGGCCTTCAACCGGTCAAAGAGCCATTGCAATTCGGCGATGTCCTCGCGCACCAGCTTCAAAAAGGCGTCCACAAACACCAGGCTGATATCAAAGTTCTGCGCCAGCAGCCCGCAGACAAAGCCGTTGAACATCTGTGCGGTATGCACGTCGTATTCGCCGGCGTTGATAAAGCGGATTTCATGGCGCAGGTCGAACATGTACCGATTGTCATCGTCTATGAAGAGTACGTCGCCTTTTTGCTCCTTGATTGAGTCATTGGCCAAATCAATGAGTCTTTTGGTCTTTCCGGAGCCCTTCTTTCCGTAAATTACCTGAATCACTGGCCGTACCACTCCTTTCATGGATGGATTCGTTACATACAGTATACTGCAAAACGTGCCATTGCGCCAGAGGGAAAAACGCGGACGGGCGGGATGCCGGGCCGGGGTTGCGGCGGACGAAAACGAAACAGGCCGCCGTTGCCTGTTGCACACGGCGGCCTGCGAAAAACAGGGGCAATAAATCCTAAGAAAATCGGTCGTTCTGTCGCAGGGTCAGGCGCTGAGCGTGCGCCGTGCGCGCCTGCTTTTTTTCCGGGAGGCGGTTTTCTCCTCCGGCTCAATGTCGTAGCGGACGCTCTCCGGCGGCGTCTCCAGCTGGCACGGGTCGGCCAGCAAGTCGCGCCAGTACCCGAAGGCCTGCCCATACGACGCGCCGCTGGTGATGCGTTCGTCCACCACCACGCCCAGCGGAATCACCCGCTTGAAGATGACCTGGCCGTCCGGGCCGGGCAGCGGCACGCGCTCCACCTTGCCCATGGCCACAAACAGCGAGGTGGTCCCAAAGTTATAAATATGGTGGTACACATACGGCATGCCCAGGGACGCCATATTGGTCAGGAACATGCCCGTATGGAACGGGCTGGCGTTGAGCAGGAAACGCGGCAGGATGCCCACGCGATCCAGCAGCCGCACGAGGGACACCACCGTCGTGGGCAGCCCCGGCGTCTTCAGCAGCAGGCGAGCGATGGCGTCCGTATCGTTGACCATCTCCATCCTGCGGTTTTCATCGATGGCTGCCTGCAGCTTCGCATGCACGTCAAAGAGCGTATCCCTGGGGTCAAAATGTGGCTTGATGGTGGTCTCCAGCAGTTCGTCCGTGCCCGTTTGCTTCAGCACCGTCATGGAAACGCAGATGCTGTTGCGCGCGTAGAGTTGTTTGTTGGCGATAAAGCGGTTCAATTCCGGAAACTGCGCAATGGTGCGGACATAGCCCGCCACGACCAAATCCAGGTAGGAAATCACATGTCCCTTGTCCCGTTGTTGGCGGATATAGCGGGTGAGCGTGTCGCAATCCACCTGCAGCGGCACATTGACCATGGCGTCGTTGCGTTTGGGCATCAGATAAGGCGTCAGCCCCACGATGGGATCAATGTTGGAAAGCCGCCGCCCGTCCGGACGAAAACCGAACATGACCATCCCTCCTTTCTGTTTCAATATACAAACAGTATACCGCAAAAACTGCCCGTTGTAAAATTAAAATCCCATGAAGGCCGGCGCTTGCAGCGCAAGGAAATGCATATGGCCGCCCGGATATGCTTCCAGCGCCGCGCCCGCCACCCCGCGCGCAAGCTCCCGCGACAGGCGCGGCGGGATCAGGCGGTCTTCCCGCCCGAAGGTGACGCACACCGGGCAGCGAATCCGAGGCAGCAGCGGCCTGCCGTCAAAGGCCAGCGCCGCCTCCAGCTGCGCCGCAAGCGCGTCCGCCGGCACGCCGCCGCTTCCCGCGGGCCGCGGCATGTCGCCGTAGAGCAAATCCATCCATTCCGCGTCAAACGCATCGTCCGGCAGCGCCAGCCTCCGCCCGCGCAGCGCCGCCAGGCGGCCGGCGGTCTCTTCGTCCAGGCGCGCAAAGGCGGCGCAGAGCGTCAACGAGCGCACCCGCTCCGGCGCCAGAGCGGCCATCGCCAGCGCCGTACAGCCGCCCAGCGACGCGCCCAGCACATCAAACCGCTCCACGCCCGCCTCCCGCATGCGTGCCAGCAGCCCGCGCGCCGCCTCCTCCGGCGCAAAGGGCGCGCAGGGATCGGGCATATAGGCGCGGTATTGCGCGCGCCAGCGCCGTGCCAGCGGCATAAACCCCGCGCCGCGTCCGCCCGCGCCGGCCAGCATGAGCAGGGGCGCGCCCTCGCCAAAGGTGCGCATAGTTTTTCCTCCCATGGGAAAGGCTGATGGCAAAGACAGACGGAGGTGTTTTGCCATGCATTCCATGATTCCCTACGCCAGCAGCCTGCGCCGCGCCGCGGATTCCTTCTGGGGAGACGGCTTTCTCAACGCCTTCTTCCGCATGGCGGATATGCCGCGCGATACTTTCCGCGTGGACATCCGCGACGAAGGCGAGCATTATTTGCTCCTGGCCGAAATGCCGGGCGTGGACCCGCGCGAAATCGATGTTTCCGTCGAGCAGGGCATGCTGACCATTTCGGCACGGACGTCGGACGCCTCCGGCGGACCGGAGACCGTATACCGCGAGCGCCATGCCGGACAGATGCGGCGCACGTTCTCCCTGGAGCACGTCGACGAGGAGGCCGTGACCGCGCGCTCCCAGCACGGCCTGCTCGTCGTCACGCTTCCCAAGCGCCGGGAAGAAACCCACGCGCAGGCGCGGCATATCCCGGTGCAATAACGGGCGCCGGAACGCATCGGCGGGAGAGCGGGCTTCGGGCAGGCTCTCCCGCCGGTTTTTTTACAGGACGCCCAGGTGCTCCAGCAGGATTTTCAAACCGATAAGCAGCAGAACAACGCCGCCGGCAAGCTCCGCCTTTTTCTCAAAGCGCGCGCCGAACCGGTTGCCGACAGCCACGCCCGCGAAAGAAAGGACAAAGGTCACCAGCCCGATCAGCGTCACGGAAGGCAGAATGCGCACCTGCAAAAACGCGAACGTCACGCCTACCGCCAGCGCGTCGATGCTGGTGGCGATGGCCATGAGCAGCAGCTCCCTGAGGCGGAGCGTCTCCCCGTCGTCCGCGCTTTCCGTCCCGTCGTCCTCGTGCAGCGCTTCCCATATCATCTTTCCGCCAATGAGCGCCAGCAGCACAAAGGCAATCCAGTGATCCACCGGCGTAATGAACCGCTGAAACTGCGTGCCCAGCAGCCAGCCCAGCAGCGGCATCAGCGCCTGAAACCCGCCGAAGAACAGCGCCGTAATCGCCGCGCCGCGCGGTTGAAAACGCTGCATGCTCAGCCCCCTGCACAGCGCTACGGCAAACGCGTCCATCGACAGCGCGCCGGCCACCATCAACAATTCCAAAACCCCCAACGACAACACCCTTCCTGCTTCCCTTTACAGCGGCCGTTTCAGCGCCATCCCCGCGCGGCGCGGAAAGCGCGCCGGCGTCTCCCGCTCTTTTTCCACCACCGCCAGCACATGCCGCCAGTCCCGCCCGGGGACGGGCGCTTCCCGCAGTTGCACTTCGCCCCCGCCCAGCATCCGGCTGACCCGTTCGGCATCCGGCAGCTCTTCCCGCGCGCCCGGCCCCTTCCATACCACGCACCGGCCGCCCACGCGAACCAGCGGCAGCATCCACTCCAGCGCCACGGGCAGAGAAGCCGTCGCCCGGCTGACCGCCGCGTCGAACGCCTCGCGCGTTTCGCGCGCAAAATCCTCCGCCCGGCCATGCACCGCCCGGGCGGAAACGTGGAGCGCGGCCAAGGCCGACTGCAAAAAATCTATGCGCTTTTTCAGCGCGTCCAGCAGCGTCAGGGAAAGGTCGGGACGCGCCAGCAGCAGCGGCACGCCCGGAAAGCCCGCGCCCGTCCCCACGTCCACCACCGACGCGCCCTGCGGCAGGAGCGGCAGGGCGGTCAGGGAATCCAGATAGTGACGGTAAAGCGCTTCTTCCTCGGAGAGCACCGCGGTCAAATCCATGCGGGCATTCCACGCCGTCAGCTGCGCATGAAACGCGTCAAACCGCGCGGCCGCCCCCTCCGGCAAAGCATGGACGGCCGATACGCCCGCGCCAATCACGTGCGGTGCAGCAGCGCCGCGCCGATAATGCCCGCGTCGTTTCCGAGCGTCGCCAGCTCCACGCCGCCGATGGGCAATGCCTTGAAGAACTTCTGCTTTTCCACCTTGCGGCGCACCGGCTCCAGCAGAAAGTCGCCCGCCCGGGACACGCCGCCGCCCAGCACGATCATCCCCGGGTCGAACACGTTGATGCAGGACACGATGCCCAGGGACAGGTGCGTGGTGTATTCGTCGAAGGCTTCCATGGCCGCCTCGTCCCCGCGCCGCGCGGCATCAACGACCGTCTTGGCGTTCATCCGCTCCGGCGGAATCGACTTCATCTCGCTGTCGGGATACCGCATGGTGGCTTCCCGGGCAATGCGGATGAGCGCCGTGGCCGACGCATAGCGCTCGAAGCAGCCGCGCTGGCCGCACGTGCACTGTTCGCCGCCCGCGCGGTAAATCATATGCCCCACTTCGCCCGCCACGCCGTGCGAGCCGGACCAGATTTTCCCGTCCACGATGATGCCGCTGCCCACGCCCGTGCCCAACGTCAGCAGCAGGCTGGAATATACGTTCCGGCTGACGCCGGCCATGGCTTCGGCAAAGGCCGCGACGTTGGCGTCGTTGTCGGCGTACAGCGGCACGTCGATATACCGGCGCATCGCCTCGCGCAGCGGCACGTTATGCCAGCCCAGGTTGGTGCAGAAAACGACCACGCCGTTTTTCCTGTCGTAGTTGCCGGGCACGCCCACGCCGATGGCATGCACCTGCTCCACGCCCACGCCCGCCATGGCCAGCGCGTCCAGGCTGACCTCCGCCATGTCTTCGACCACCTGCTGCCACGGCCTTTGCGCCAGCGTGGGGCGCTGGGCCTGCGCAATGACCTTGCCCTCCGACGTCACCACGCCCGCGGCGATGTTGGTGCCGCCCAAGTCGATGCCTATGGAAAGCATCAAGACATTCCTCCCTTGATGAGTTCTTCCTGCCGTTTTTCCAGCTCCACCGCCGCGTTGTAGCCCATGCGGCGCAGGCTGTAGTTGCGCGCCGCCACCTCAATGACGATGGCCAGGTTTCTGCCCGGGCGCACCGGCATCAGAATCCGCGGCACGCGCACGCCCAGCAGCTCGGTCGTATCCTCCGTCATGCCCAGGCGGTCATACGCATGCTCGCGCACCCAGTGCTCCAGATGGATGACCATGTCGATGGACTTGGAATGAACGACCGAGCCGATGCCGTACATCGCGCGGATGTCGATGATGCCGATGCCGCGGATTTCCATGAAATGGCGCACCATTTCCGGCGCCTCGCCGATAAGGCGCGTCTCGTTGACCCGCATGACGTCCACCACGTCGTCCGCAACGAGCTGATGCCCGCGCTTGACCAGCTCCAGCGCCGCCTCGCTCTTGCCCACGCCCGATTCGCCCGTCAGCAGCACGCCCACGCCGTGCACGTCGATGAGCACGCCGTGCATCGTCTCGCGCGGGGCGAGCAGGCGGTTCAGGTAGATGATGGCCGCCGTCTGAAAGTGCGTGGTATGCTGCGGGGAGCCGTAGACGGGGATGTCCTGCTCCGCGGCCAGGGCGGCGATATCGTCCGGGCACGGCATGCTCCGGCAGATGACCACGCAGGGCAGGGCATAGCTGAAAAACTCGCGCAGGCGCGCCTGGCGCAAATCCGGCGCCAGCGTATCCAGATACGTCATCTCCGCCAGGCCGATAATCTGCATGCGCTCGTAGGCGAAATGGGTGAAATATCCGGAAAACTGCAGGCCCGGCCGCGCCTGCTCGGCGGAGACGATGGCGAGTTTTTCCCGCTTGCAGGGCACCAGCTCGGTCAGCTTCAGCGCCTTGACAAACTGCGTTTTGTCTACTAACATGTGTATCCCTCCGGAATCAATTCGTCCAGCAGCTCGGCGATGCCGTCCTGCTGCCCGTTCCCCGCCACGCGCCAGGCGACCGCCTTGACCGCGTCGCGCGCGTTGGACACCGATACCGGCAGCTGCGACCAGGAAAGCATCGACAGGTCGTTGAGGGAGTCGCCCGCGCAGATGGTGGTCTCGGGCGTCAGGCCCAGCATGGCCGCCAGCTTTTTGACCGCGTTGCCCTTGGTTGCCTCCAGCGAAGTGACTTCCATGAAATACGGCTTGCTCGTCGCCACGCTCAGGCGGCCCCGGAAAGCATCGGACGCTTCGGCAATCAGGGCCCGAATGCGCTCGGGCTCGTCAACCGCCAGCAGCTTGGCCGTGGGCCGTTGGATATAGGCGGCCAAATCGTCCACCCGGCGGCCCATGACGCCGGAAGAGCGGCAATAGTCGTCGGCATACCGGCAGGGCTTGTCGTAGCACCAGTCGTCCTCTTCGTACAGCTGTGCATAGACATCGCGCGCCTTGAGCCAGGCGAGCATCTCGCGCGCCAGCGCCACGGGCAGCTCGCTGGACGCGAGCACCTCGCCGCTGTGCGCGTCCACGATTTGCGCGCCGTTGCAGGCAATATAAGGCCACGGCGTGCCGACCGTTTCCACATACGGGCGCATGGAGGCGGCGGCCCGACCGGACGCCAGGATGACCTTGACCCCCTGGCGCTGGATGCGCTGCAGCGTCCGCACCGTGCGGGGGCTGAGGGTGTGTTCCGCTGTCAAAAGCGTGTCGTCCAGGTCGCTAATCAGGGCATGAATGACGTGCAAAGGCGCTCCCCTCTTTCTTCTCAAGTATCATACCGTAAAAATAGGATTTGCGCAATCCTGAGGTTTATCGTATAATATGTGGTCGTAATATGCAGGAAGCGAGGGATGCGCAATGCCGGTGGCGCTGGTGGCGGGCGCTTCGTCCGGCCTGGGGCGCGCGGTGGCGCGCCGGCTGGCCGCCGACGGATGGCGCACCTATGCGGGGGCGCGCGCCTTTGCCCGCGGAGAAGCTCCGCCCGAGGGCTGTCAGGCCGTGCCGCTGGACGTGACGGACGGCGCGTCCGTGTCCGACTGCGTGCGGCGTGTGCTCGACGCCGAAGGCCGCATCGATGCGCTGGTCAACTGCGCGGCGCTTTTGACGCTGGGCAGCGGCGAGGAGACGAGCGTGGAGGAAATACGGCGCGTGCTGGACACCAATTTCCTGGGCGCGGTGCGCATGGTCCAGGCGGTGCTCCCGGCGATGCGCGCGCAGGGCGGCGGGCGTATCGTGCAGTTTTCCTCGCTCAACGGCCTGTTCGGCATTCCCTTCCAGGGCGCTTATACCGCCTCCAAGCACGCGCTGGAAGGATGGAGCGAATGCCTGGCGATGGAGACGCGTCCCTTCGGCGTGCAGGTCACGCTGGTGGCTCCGGGCGACTGCCGGGGCGGGTCGGACGCGTACCGGCTGCATGCCCGGGCCGCCGGGCTGGAAGGCTCTCCCTATGCCGCGTCGTATGCCGGCGCCTGTGCGCGCATCCGCGCGGACGAAAGCGGCGGCCTGCCGCCCGAGCGGGTGGCCCGGGCCGTGTCCCGCGCGCTGCGCAGGCGGCGTCCTCCGGCCCGCATCATTGTCGCCGGGCCCGATCAGCGCCTGGCCGCCTGGCTCCATGATTTATTGCCGGGGCATTGGTTTTACCGCATCCTTGCGGCGTACTACAGTCCCCCAAAGAAGGAGGGAAGGCGATGACCCGAAGCGAAAAATGCGCGTTGCTGGAAAAGGACATGACCTTGCGCGGCTTCTTCGCGCTGCTGTGCGGCGAGGAATCGGCGCAGGCCGCGCTGTGGCTGGAGGAGGGACAGGAGCGCGGCTATACGTTCGGCCAACTGCGCGCGCGGGCGTATGCCTGCGCGGCGCGCCTGGACGCGCTGGGCGTTCCGGAAGGCTGGGTAGGGCTGGCGGTGGATACCTGTCCGGACTGGCCCGTGCTGTTTTGGGGCTTGGTGGCCGCGGGGCGGCAGCCTCTGTTGCTCGATCCCTCGCTGGACGACGCGCCCATCGCGCATCTGATGCGCCAAGCGGGCGCCGGGGCGCTGATTTGCCGGCGCAAGCGGTCGCTGGAGATGACCTGCGTGCAGGTCACGCCGGAAGCGCTGCTGGCGGACGGGGCGGCGGACGCCTCTTTTTCTCCGCGCTGGGCGGACCGCCTGGCGCTGTGTACCTCGGGCACCACGGCCACGGCGCGCGTATTCGTCTACGACGGCCGGGCGGTGTGCGTACAGACCCTGGCGATTGTAAAAGAGCAGCAGAAGGCCTGGACGTTCCGGGAAAAGCGCGGCCCGCTGCGCACGCTGTGCTTTCTGCCGCTCAATCATGTTTTCGGATTCATGACCAATGTTATCTGGACCAGCTTTGTGGGGTATCCGCAGGTATACCTGCGCGACCGCGCGCCCCAGACCATCCTGGAAACCTGCCGCGCGCTGCGCGTGCAGTTCATTTTGGCCGTACCGCTCCTGGTCAACAACCTTTCCGTCACCCTGCAGCGCCGCCTGGCCAAGGAAAGCGTCGCCACGCGCGCGCTGTTTTACGCCATGCGCTCCCTGTCCCTGGCGGTGCAGGCCGTCGAGCCCCGCCTGGGCCTTCCGATGGCGCGCCGGCTTTTCCGCCGCATCAACCGGAACCTCTTCGGCGATGCGCTGGAGCAGATTATCGTCGGCGGCAGCCATACCCCGCGGGAGCACCTATACACCATCAATGCGCTGGGCTACGCGGTCACCAGCGGCTTTGGCATGACCGAAACGGCCGTCACCTCCGCGGAAATCAAGATTAACCTCCGAAGCCGCCTGACCGGCAGCGTGGGCTGGCCGTTTTCCATCAGCGCCTACCGGGTGAACCCGGACGGGAAAAACCCCAACCGGGGCGAGCTTCTCATCCGTTCGGAGGCGATGCACATCGGCTGTCTGGAGGAAGGGAAGCTGCTGCCGCCGCGAACGGACGCGGAAGGGTGGTATGCGACCGGCGACGTGGTGCGCATCGGCCGCCACGGCCGCATGTGGGTGGAAGGCCGCATCAAGGACGTGATTATCGGCGAATCGGGCGAGAACATCTATCCGGACGAGCTGGAGGACGCCTTTGCGGGCATGGAAGGCGTGGAGCAGATGTGCGTGCTGGGCACGGCGCTGGACGGCTACGACCAGGCCACGCTGGTGCTGGCCGTGGGCGCGCGCTATGGAGACGAGGCGTTTTTGCTGAACCTGGCCCGCCAGGTCAGGCAGCGCAACCGCGCCCTGCAGCCCCTTCGCCGGGTGCGCCGCGTGCTGGCCACCCCGGACGCGCTGCCCGTGGTCAACGGCATCAAGGTCAAGCGCATTGCGCTGCGCCAGCAGCTGGAGACGCGCAAAATTGCATACCGGATGCTGTCCGACCAGGCGGTCGGCCAGCCGGTGTCCGGCGCGCCGCAGCCGCAGGAAAGCCTTCCCCGGCCCGCGCAGAAGCCGGACGATTTGCAGCTGGACGAGGTGCGCCGTAAGGTGCGGGCCTGCTTTGCGGAGGTCCTGGAAACCGACGAGGCGTCCATCGGCGACGACGCGCATTTTATTGAGGACTTGGGCGGGGACAGCCTGCAAAGCCTGGGCGTCTCGCTGAAGGTGGAGGAGATTTTCGGCGTCGTCATCCCCACGGAAGAGTATTATCAGTGCACCAGCGTCAACGATTTGACCGCGCTGGTCTACGCGCACATGCAGGGCCACGGCCCGTACCAGTCGCAGGCCGAGCGGGACGAAAGCGAACCCATCGAACCCATCGTCCGCTTTGAAGACACGCCCGAGTACCAGGCGTTTCAAAAGCGGCTGGAGAGCATGGAAGGCAGCCGCAACCCCTACTTTGTCTGCCATGAATCCGCGCTGTCGGACACCTCCCTGATGGACGGACGCCGCGTGCTCAACTTCGGCTCCTACAACTATGTAGGCATGTCCGGCCGCAAGGAAACCATGGAAGCGGCCAAGGCCGCCATTGACAAATACGGCACCTCCGCCAGCGGCAGCCGGCTGCTTGCGGGCGAAAAATCGCTCTACCAGGAGCTGGAGCGCGAGCTGGCGCGCTGGAAACACGCCGAAGCCGCCCTGGTGCTGGTGGGCGGCCATTCGACCAACGTGACCATCGTGGGCAATTTCTGCGGCAAAAACGACCTGATCGTCTACGACGCGCTCTCGCACAATTCCATCCAGGAGGGCTGCCGCCTGTCCGGAGCGACCAGCAAGCCCTTCCCCCACAACGACGTGGCGGCGCTGGAGAGCATCCTGCGCACGCAGCGCCACCGCTTTGCCAAGGTGCTCATTGTCGTGGAGGGCGCTTACAGCATGGACGGCGACATCGCGCCGGTTCCGGAGTTCGTGCGGCTGAAAAAGCAGTTCGGCTGTTTCCTGATGGTGGACGAAGCGCACTCCGCCTGCGTCATAGGCAAGACCGGGGGCGGCGTGGACGAATACTTCGGCCTGGCGCACGACGATATCGACATCAAAATGGGCACGCTGTCCAAGGGACTGGGAACCTGCGGCGGCTATCTGGCGGGCAAAAAATGCCTGATTGATTATCTGCGTTACAGCCTGCCCGGGTTCGTGTTCTCCGTCGGCATCTCTCCGCCGCTGGCCGCGGCGACGCTGGCCGCCGTCCGGGCGCTGCAGTCGCATCCCGAAATCATGGAGAATCTGCGCCGCAACATTGCCGTATTCCTCGAGGAGGCGCACAAGCGCAACCTCAACACCTGCCTCGCCGCCGAGACGGCCATCGTCCCCATCCTGGTGGGCCGCGACGAGGACGCCTTCCTTCTTTCCACGGCGCTGGGGGACAAGGGGGTCTTCGTGCCGCCCGCCGTCTATCCGGCCGTGCCCAAGAATAAAGCCCGCCTGCGCTTCTGCGTCATATCCGAGCACAGGCCGGAGCAAATTATCCAGGCGCTGGATTTGCTGGTAGAGACGGCGGCGGAGCTGCGCATTGAACTGCCGCCCACCGATGGGAAACCCAACGCGGCGCCGTGTGCCTGACAAGGAGGAAAACATTCATGCAGAGCAATTCTTTGGGTGTGCTGTTGCCGGAAATGCGCCTTGACTTCTGGGACGAGCTGTGGCATGGGCAGATTTCCAACGCCTCGGCGCTGGACAGGAGGCTCTCGGTGCTGGAGCTGCCGCTGCGCGCGGACGCGCCCTGCTGCCGGTGCGTGCTGCGCCTGCAGCACGGCGACGCATACCTCAACCATATCTGGCGCTACGGCAGGGACCGCCTGCGCGTGGCGGTGGGCAATCTCCTTCCCCGCGAAGAGCGCGGCGTGGTATACGGCGTATGCCGCCTGACGCCGCGCCATGTGTATATCCTGGCCTGCGCCATGGCGCAGACCGACGCGGACACGCTCCTGGCACGGGCGAAGGAGGATATCGCCCGGCTGGTGGAGGCGCTGGAGAATTATCTGGATTTGCACAGCGAGCTGAAGGAAATCGTCCCCGTCTCTTCCATTCGCGAGCTTGCGGAAACGGCGTCGTAACCCCCTGCCGAAGGCCCCCGCTTCGCCCGCCCTTTCGCCGGAACGCCCCGCGCCTGCCGGCGCTGCGGCCGGAGCGGGGCGCATGCCCGCAAAACGGCGCACGGGCGGCCACCCTGGGCGCAGACGCCCGCCCCCTTTTCCCGGCGCGGCCCGCATCCCTTTTGCCTCTACTACGGCGCGAAGCCGTCATGGCGCCACCGCGCCGGACCGTACCGACAAGGAGGAGTCCTCATGCCGCAGCGTCACTTCAGCCTGGACGATCATTGCCTCTACAGCGTCTATTTTGCGCCGCGCGGCGCGGTGCGCATGACGGTCATGGGCATGCAGATTGCCCAACGCCACCTCAGCGCGTTCGACCGGCTCATCGGCGTGGTGGGCGACGCCGGCTCCGGCAAGAGCATCCTGATGCGCGGCATGTTTCCGGGGCTGGAGCTTTCCAACGACGACAACGGCGTCAACGTAAGGCCCCTGCCCATCCTCGATTTGGACGGGGGCGGCTTTTATCAGCCGCATACCTATCATATCGACATGCGCTTTGAAATGGCCTTTACCCAGGTACACGTGCTGGCGGACGCGGTCAAGGAGGCCATCCATCGCGGCCGGCGCGTGGTGGTGGAGCATTTCGAGCTGCTCTATCCTCACCTGGACATGAACGCGGAGCTGCTCATCGGCGTGGGGGAGGACATCATTGTCACCCGGCCCACCCTCTTCGGCCCGGAACCCCAGGATATCGCCGACATCGCCTTCAAGTCCATCAAATACCGCCGCATGGCGCATACCGCGGAGGACCTGGTGGAGCGCTACCTGTGGGATCCCTACCACGGGGAGTACACGCATTCGGACGTCCATCACGGGTTTGTGCTGGAATTCGATCAGTGCCCGGACGTGGATTTGGATTTGCTGGAGGCGTGGGTGCTCGACCATATCGCGCAGAATCTGCCGGTCTGTTATGTGGACGACGAGCACATCCGGTTCGGAGAAAAGCTGCACCATTGCACCGGGCCGCGCATGCATGTCACGTCGACCGGACAGATTGAAAACTTCCGCGTGCTCAAGGAGTTCCGGTTCGATCCTATCCGCGCCAAATTCCTGCTGGTCGGCCTGGTGGGCGAGCCCACCGGCAACCTGCGGGATTTGAATCAAATCCGGCTGTAAGCCGTTACGGCCCGCGGCGCAGGCGCGTTTTGTTGCATGCGCCTGCGCCGCGGGCGGCGTTTGCGGCGGCCGGGCTTACAAATTACAAATCAATGAATTCCGCAAAGCGCGGCAGAATCCCGATGCCGTCGGGATAGTGGGCGGCAAACTGCGGGATGGCATGGCTGGGGAAGGAATTGCCCTCGATAAACACGGGGCCTTCGGGCGTGATGGCGACGTCCCAGGCCACAAAGCGCACCCGCGGAACCACCTGCGAGGCGGCAAGGCACATATCCACCGCTTCTTTCCAGTACGGAATCGGCGTACCGGGGATAACGGCGCCCGTCATGGGATGGGTCTGGAAACGGTTGCCCTTTTTGTCCGCGCCCACGCCGGATATCGTGCCGGTTTCCAGGTCAATGGGCGCGGCCATGCCGCCTTGGTCCACGTTATCGACCACGCCGCCGTTGCCGATGCGGATGTAGGCGTAGACCACGCCCTGCTTTTTATCGCCCAGCAGCGTCGCGATGCGAAGCGTGTTGACGGAGGTGGGGCACAGCGCCGCAAGCGCGGGATGCTGCACGACGCAGGGCTCCAGCAAATCGATGCCCTGCGCGCGGATGTCCTGCAGAGGCGGAATCCGGCCCTGGCTGTATTTGACGATGCCCTGGCCGCTGGAGCCTTCCAGCGGTTTTCCAATGACGTCGCCGTGAGCGGCGACCCAGGCGTCCAGGTCGTTCTGCGTGGCGTCGCGCAGGTCCAGCCAGTCCCGACGCACCTGCTCGGCAAAGAGGGTGTTAAACTCCGCTTTGTTGTCAAAAAAATGCCAGTACGCTTTGTCGTTCATGCGCGCGACAATGCGGTTGGACGCGGCGCGCGTAATCTGCGTGGCGCGCTGCGCGGGCGTGAGGCGATACATTTCCGCGATTTTATAGTCCATATATCCGGCGCCGTATTGAAAAGCGCAGCGGCCCATATCCAGCAGGAGACCGAGCGTGGCGCGCCCCGTTTTTTCGTGGAGCATGCGCGCCGTCTTCCACATCGCCCGGTAGTCCATGCGCCGCATGCGCTGCAACAGGTATTTGATTTTGCCCATGGAAGCATTCCCTCCGTTTCATCCGCGCCCATAGACGCAGTATACGGTCAGCAGCGCCAGCTGCACCACCATCATCGCCGGCACGCCGACAGAAAACGCGGCGTGCCGGGTCTTGTGCCGGAACACGCGCATGCCCGTCAGGCCTCCCAGCGCGCCGAAGCACGCGCACCACAGCAGCAGCGTCTTCTCCCGCACGCGCCAGGCGTCGCGTCTGGCCCTGCGCTTGTCCAGGCCCATCAGCGCAAAGGCGACGAGGTTGACCAGCGCGTATGCAATCAGTATGCCCCAATCCAGCGCGTTCATCGCGCCGTTTCCCCGTTTCGCAGCTTGACGTTCTCCGCGCCCAGGCAGTCGCGCAGCGCCTGCAGCAGCGCTTCGTCCGCGTCGCACCAGTACCGCTCCGGCGCGCGCAGTGTGATGCGCTCCGTTTCCAGATAGAAAAGCGCCGGCGAGGGACCGGGTTTTCCCTCCAGCAGGGGGAGCGCCCGCTCCATGTCCGCGCGCGCCCGGACGCGCAGATAGAGTTTGGGCGGCGCGGCGGATGAGGCGGGCGGCGCCTGCGCGGGGGACGGAGAGACGTCCTGCGCGGGGGACGGCTTTTCCCCCGTCTTCTGCAGCGGATACACCTCTTCGACAATCAGCTTGGGCGCTTCGTCCTCGTGCATGGACAGCCGGCCCGCCAGCACGACCGGCCGGTCCTGCGTCAATTCCATGCTCAGGCGTTCCCACGTCTTGGGGAAAACCATGCCCTCGATTTGCCCGGTCAGGTCTTCCAGGATGACGAACCCCATCAGGGAGTTGGCGCGCGTGGCCTTGGACCGCACGTCGGCCAGCAGCCCCCCCAGGCGTATGCGCCTGCCGTCGAAGGCCACGCCGCGGTCCTCCCGTTCCGTCAGCCCGTCGATAAACGCGGCGGAGAACTCCATGGCCTCCAGCGTTTCCCGGTACTCGTCCAGCGGATGGCCGGTAATATATACGCCCGTCGTTTCCTTCTCCATCGCCAGCAGCACGCGGCGCGGATGCTCGGGCAGGCGGGGCAGCCTGGGACGGACGCCGGAAGCCGACATGTCGTCTTCCAGCGCGCCAAAGAGCGACAGCTGGCCCGCGACGTTCTTTTTGCGCACCTGCGCCGCCCCGTCCAGGGCCCGTTCGTATACGTCCAGCAGCTGCGCGCGGTTTGCGCCGGTTGCGTCGAACGCGCCGGCGCGAATGAGCGCCTCCACCATGCGCTTGTTGAGATGCTCGTCCGTGGCGCGCTGGGCAAAATCGTAGATATCCCGGAACGGGCCGCGCGCCTCCCGCTCCCGGACAATCGCGTCCAGCGCCGCCGCGCCCGCGCCCTTGACCGCGCCCAGGCCGAAACGGATGGCAGGCCGCCGGGTCGCGGCGTCGAATTCGACGCTGAATTTACGCCCGCTCCGGTTCACGTCCGGCGGCAGGACGGCGATGCCGTGCTTGCGGCAATACTGGATATACTGCGCGATTTTTTCGGCGCTGCCGGTCACGCTGTTCATCAGCGCCGCCATGAACTGGGCCGGATAATGGAGCTTGAGCCAGCCGGTCTGCACGGCGACAACCGCATAGCAGGCCGCGTGCGGCTTGTTAAAGGCGTAGGAGGCAAAGGCGGTCATTTCGTCGAAGATGCGCGCGGCCACGTCCTCGGGCACGCCGTTGCGCACCGCGCCGGGCACAATCACCCGGCCGTCCTCGACCATGCCGTGGATAAAGTATTCCCGCTCCTGCGCCATGACGTCCTTTTTCTTTTTCGCCATCGCACGGCGCACCAGGTCGCTGCGCCCCAGCGAATAGCCCGCCAGGTCGCGCACAATCTGCATCACCTGCTCCTGATAGACCATGCAACCGTAGGTGACCTCCAGGATGGGGCGCAGGCGCTCGTCCGCATACCGGATGCTTTCGGGGTTGTGCTTGCCCTCGATATAGCGCGGGATGGAATCCATGGGGCCCGGCCGGTACAGGGAAATGGCGGCGATGATGTCCTCAAAGCAGTCGGGCTTCATGTTGGCCAGAAACGCCCGCATGCCGCCGCTTTCCAGCTGGAACACCCCGTCCGTATCGCCCTGGCAAATCATGTCATAGACGCCCTTGTCGTCCATGGGAATTTCCTCGGGCTTCATGTCCACGCCCATCTGGCGCATCATATCCAGCGTGTCGCGGATGACGGTCAGCGTGCGCAGGCCGAGAATGTCCATCTTCAAAAGCCCCAGCTTTTCCAGCGTGCCCATGGGGAACTGGGTGGTGACGACATCGTCGTTGGTTTGCAGGGGCACATAATCGGTCACGGGCCTGCGCGTAATCAGCACGCCCGCCGCATGGGTGGAGGCGTGGCGCGGCATGCCCTCCAGCGCGCGGGCCGTATCGACCAGGCGGCGCGTGCGGGGGTTTTCCTCGTATTGCCGCCGCAGCTCCGGGCTGATGGACAGCGCCTTGTCCAGCGTCATGTCCAGCGAAAAGGGAATCATCTTCGCCACCGCGTCCACCTCGGCGTACGGATAGCCCAGCACGCGGCCTACGTCGCGGATGACCGCCTTGGCGGCCATGGTGCCGAAGGTGATAATCTGCGCCACATGGTCCTCTCCGTAGCGGCGGGCCACATAGTCGATGACCTCCTGGCGGCGCTCGTAGCAGAAGTCTGTGTCGATATCGGGCATGGAAATGCGCTCGGGGTTGAGGAAGCGCTCAAAGAGCAGGTTATACTTCAGCGGGTCCAGCGCCGTAATGCCCAGCGTATAGGCCGTAATGGAGCCCGCGCCGCTGCCGCGCCCGGGGCCGACCATGATGCCGTGCTCCTTGGCATAGCGAATGAAGTCCCAGACGATGAGGAAGTAGTCCACATACCCCATTTTGATAATAATTCCCAGCTCGTATTCCAGCCTCTCCCGGGCCGCGCCGTCGTCCTTGGGGTACAGGCGCGCCAGGCCCTCCGCGCACAGCGAGCGCAGCAGGCCCTCCGCGGTCTGTCCGGGCTCCAGCGGATACCGGGGCAGGTGTACGGTGCTGAAATCAAACGCCACATGGCAGCGCCGCGCGATGGCCACGGTGTTTTCCAGGGCCTCGGGCCACTGCGGAAACAGCGCCGCCATTTCCTCGGGGCTTTTTACATACAGCTCGCGCGTGCTCATGCGCAGGCGGTTTTCATCCTCGAGCGTTTTGCCCGTCTGGATGCACATGAGCACTTCCTGCGCTTCCGCATCCTCGCGGCGCAGGTAATGCGCGTCGTTGGTCGCCACCAGCGCGACGCCCGTCTCGCGCGCCAGGCGCACGAGCTGCGGCAGCACCGTCCGTTCGTCCGCCAGGCCATGGTCCTGGATTTCGATGAAAAAGTTATCCCTGCCGAAGATGTCCAGATACCGCGCGACCGCCTGGCGCGCGGTCTCTTCCCGGCCCTCCAGCAGCGCCTGCGGGATTTCTCCGGAGAGGCAGGCGGACAGCGCGATGAGCCCTTCGTGGTGCCGGCGCAGCAGCGAATAATCCACGCGGGGTTTATAGTAAAACCCGCGCGTCCACGCCTCGGACACCAGGCGCGTCAGGCTCCGGTACCCTTCCTGCGTTTCGCACAGCAAAATGAGGTGGTTGTATTCGCGCGCGGCGGAGGTTTTTTCCTCCATATCCTCGCATACGTATACCTCGCACCCGATGACCGGGTGAATGCCGCGCTTGCGGGCCTCCGCGTAGAAATCCACTACGCCGTACATGACGCCGTGGTCGGTGATGGCGCAGGCGTCCATGCCCAGCTCCTTGACGCGGTCCAGCGTCTTGGCGATGGGGTTGGCGCCGTCCAGCAGGCTGTATTCGGTATGCAGATGCAAATGGACAAAGCTGCTCATGGCACGATTATACCACCGAACGGCGCGGAGCAAAAGGGGGAAACGAAAAACCGGGGCCCTCCCGCGCCATGCGCCGGACAGGCCCCGGTACGTGAACGGATGGAGCTACTCGCTCAGCGCGGCGATGAGGCCTTCCAAATCCAGCGCGCCGTCCAGATAGCGCGTGGCCAGGGACCAGCTGGCCACCCGGCCGCAGCGGGGAAAGGTGAGGTAGGGGGCGACGTGTTCGCGGTATCGCGCGATTTCTTCCGAAGAATAGTACTGGCTGTCGTCTCCGGCGTCGCGCAGGCTGACGAGGCGGTCAATCACGCTCTGCTCCTCGCCCTGCTGTATTTGCCCGGCAATCAGCGCGTCATAGCTCGCCCGCCGCAGCGCGTCGTAGTCGAAGTCCTCGTACAGCGCGGGGGCGAAGTGCGGCGCGCCTTCGGCCATCGTCGCGCGAATCAGGTCCAGGGCCGCGTCCCGTTTGTCTGTGCCGGCGCGGACGACCCATACCTCCAGCTTCATGGGGACGTTGGGCGTCTCCCCGAGATAAAAGGGCGTTGTGTTTCCCAGCGGATGGTTGGACGCGTCGCCCACCAGCATGTGCAGGCTGGTGGAACCCGGTTCGTAGAGCGGCTTGGCATGCTCGCGCAGCAGCGCCGCAAGCGCTTCAATCTGCGCCACGCCGTCGCGGAAAACGTCGGTGTCATAGTCAACATGGCCCTCTGCGTCGGCAAATTCCGCGGCGTACTGGCTGATAAAGCCGGAAAGGAGAAAACTCGCCTCGTTCCCTTCCAGCGCGTTATAAAGGAAATAGGTGCCGCGCCGCTGCTCCGGGTCCAGAGAAAAGTACTTTTCCGCCAGCGCATACAGCTCCCCGTAGTTGTGCGGCTCGTCCCCGGCCGTCAGGCCGAGCCTTTGGGAAAGTCCATAGGTATCCTCGCCGAGCCAATACATCGTGTAGGCTGTTCCCAGACACCAGGCCTGTGTGGGCACGCCCAGCATGCGCCCCGACACCGTCACGGCATTGCGGACGGCGGGGTAAAACGCTTCCTCGCCGAAATCGCCCGTAATGTCCTCCAGCAGGCCGGCCTCGTCCAGCTGCTGCAGGCTGAAATCGTCCGTGGCAATGCAGGCCACGTCCCAATCGGTCGTCCGGAGCAAGGTTTCCAGGTTGGTATCGATGCCATTGTCGTCATATTCCGGATTGGTCACCTCTACCGGGCGGTCGGGATACTGTGCCTGGTAAGCCTCCACCGCAAACCAGCGGTCGTTGAGCACATGCAGCGCGTCGTCCTCGGCCAGAGCGGGCAGCGCGTGCATCATCGCGCACAGGCAAAGACAAAGGCACATCATACGCTTTTTCATTCTGCTTCTCCTTTCGCTTCAGGCGTGACCGTCACGACCCATTCTTTCTGAAGCCAGGTGTTTTCGGGCTCTTCGCGCAGCCACTTGCCCTCCGGCGTCACTTCCCAGTTGGCCAGGGACAGTTGGACGTCATAGCTTTGCGCGCGGTCAATGCCGCCCTGCGCCCCGGCGAACTCAAAATAGAAGCGGATGGAGCCGTCCGGCTGGGGCACCTGGTCATAGCCGATTTCGGAGGCGTCCAGCGCGCCCTGCGCGTCCAGCACGCCGTCCGCTACGCATTTTGCCAGGATGATGCGCGCGCCGCGCGCCTCCGCCAGCTCCGCGTAGCTGGGCGCGTCGTCGGGCACGGTATATTCCTTGCCGTAATGCAGGGGATAGCCGGCGGGTTCATGTACGCCCGTGTCCTCGGCCATCAGGACGATATTGGCGCCTTCCGCCGCCTGCATGGTTCCGCTTCCGTACACCATGCCGTCCTTGTAGATGACGTCGTCCAGCGTATAGACGACGTCGCCCAGCCGCGTGGAGCTGCCGGAGAGCGCGATGTCGCCCGTCAGCAGCGCTTCCTCCCTGTCCTGTCCGGCCAGCCAGCCCGCAAGCTGCGCGGTCCGGCTTTCCAGCGCTGCCAGCGCGATACCGCCCAGCAGCGACAGCAGCAGCGCCGCCAGCAAAACCGTGCGCAGGGTATGCGTGCGCGCGGCCCGGCCTGTATCCAGACGCGCCAGCGCCCGCTTCACGCATGTTTCCAGCGCCGCAGGATCAGGCGCATATGCGCGTTGCCATAGTTCCTGTTTCATTCGATTTCCTCCTTCAAAAGCTCCCGCAGCCGCCCGCGGGCCATATGCAGCCGGGACGTGACGGTTCCCTTGGGAACGCGCAGCATCCGCGCCAGCTCGCGCACGCCGTATCCTTCCATATAGTACAGCACCGTCACGGTGCGCAGCTTCTGGGGCAGCGCGTCCAGCGCGTCGCGCAGGGCGACGGTATCGGCGTCGGATTCCCCCTGTTCCGGCAGGCTTGCCACAGGCGTTACACGGCGTTGCCGCCGCTGCATGTTGACGCATTCCCGTATCAGAATGCGCATCAGCCAGGTGTCGAAATATTCTTCACGGCGAAGGGTCGAAAGCTTTTGCCAGGCTCTGAGTACCGACTCGGATACCGCATCCAGGCAGTCCTGCTCCCCTTGAAGATAGCTTCTGGCCACGCGGTACAGTTTTTCCCGCGCGCCCAGAACGCGCTCTTCAAAGTCCTCTCTTGTCACATGCTCACCCTCCTTTTCGTCAAGCGCGCTTACACCCATTAGACGCGCGGCGCAGCGGATTGATTGAGTCGGGGACGGACGTTTTTCGCGCCGTCGCCGCCTGCGCGCATCCCTGCCAGGGGGCGCGCGGCGTGCGTCCATGGCATCATGAAGCGCCCTGTCGACAAGGAAAGGGAGGCCTCCTGCTTATGCATGGGCGCAGGGGCCGTTTCGCGGTGTTTGACGCTGTCGTTGCTGTGTACGGTCTTTCCTGATCACGCGGACACCGGCGAAGCGGCGCCGGAAGGCGTCCTGCTCCGGTGATGCGCAGAAAGCGGATACGGCCGGCGCAGACGACGGCCGGCCCCGACAAGGGCGCGGCCTCGGCCGGCCGTCACGCCCTGTCGGGCCTGGCGGACGATTTCGTTTCTCCGGAGTCTTCCCTGCCGTTTCCGGGATACAGGAAGGTGAGCGTGACCACGGCGCCATCTTCGTTGCGCAGGGCCATATGCATGGTGCCCTTGCTGTAATAGTGCAGCCGCAGACAGGTGTTAATCAGGCCGATATGGCCGTCGTTGCTTTCGATGGAGAGCTGGTTGGCCTCCACCAGGCGAATCTTCTGGCGAAGCTGAATCAGCTGGTCGTCGGAAAAGCCGTTGCCGTTATCGCGGATTTCCAGGATAAACTGCGAGTCCTGGATTTTTCCGGTAATCCACAGCCTGCGCAGCGCGTTTTTGCCGTTGAAGCCATGGTTAATCGCGTTTTCCACCAGGGGCTGCAGGGTGAGTTTGGGCACCGTCAGCCCGCCCAGGTTGTCCGGCACGTCGATGGTAAACTCCAGGTTTTCCTCATAGCGCGCCTTGGAAAGCATCAAATAGTAATGCACGTTCTCCAGCTCCTCCGCCATGGTGGCGGTGCGGGAGCGGGTGTCGGTGGAATAGCGAAGCATCTGCGCGAACTGATCGCAGATTTCAATCACGTCGTAGTTGCCGCTTTCCATGGATTTGGCGCTGATGATGTTGAGCGTGTTGTAGACAAAATGGGGGTTAATCTGCGTTTGCAGCGCGTTGAGCTGCGCCTGCAGGGTGCCTTCGCGCATGGCGATTTCGTTCATGGTGCTTTCGCGCTGCTTGAGCATCAGGTTGTTAAAGGTCAGCTCCAGCTCGTGAATTTCCGGATCGCTGATGGAGGTGACGGTCGTGGACAGCGCCTGACGGATGCTCGCCTCGTCGCCGGGCGAGCGGTCCACCGGCGACTGCTGGACCTTGCGGGTGAGCTTGCGGATGGATTGCGTCAGCTGCATGGAAAACAGGGCGACGAGCAGGAGCGTGGGGATGGTAATCAGGACGGCCGTCCGGACGATGGAGTGGAAGATGTCCTCAAGGCTGGCCTCGATGACCGCCTTGTCCTTGGCGACATACAGGCTCAGATTGAGCCATTCCACGCGGGTGTGCATGACGGACTGGCTGATGCCGGCGTCCTCGTCGCTCCAGTTCACAATCACGCCCTGCGGCATGTCCGCGGCATAATTCAGGGGCGTTTCCGTGCTGGAATACAGCAGCGTGCCGTCGTCAAACCTGACCTGCACGCTGACGTCCGCCTGATGGGCGATGGCCATCATGGCTTCCAGCTCGCTGAATTCGTTGCTGACCTCCAGATAGCCCAGATGGTTCCCGTGGTATACCACGGCCCGCACAATGCCGTATACCGGCATGTCCCGCCGGACGGAGAGGAAATCCGGATGGGCGGCGAGAATATGACGGCTGGTAGGGGAGCGGTCCGCCTCGTCCAGCCAGGGCAGGGAGGAAATGACCTCCTGCGCCCGCTTCGTGCCGCTGGCCAGATAGTCGTCCTTTTCCGGGCGGCTGGTGACAAATTCCCCCTCGCGCGTATAAAAGCTGACGCGGTAGAAATTTTCCACCAGCGGCGACCTGTAAAGCTGCTGCAGCACAATATTGCGGGCGGCGGTGGCCATTTTCTGATCGCCGCTGTCGTCGCGCACAAACTGGTTCAGCGCCGCCATGAAGGACGCGTTGTCCAGCAGCTCCTCCAGCACCAAATCCATCAGGCTGATCTGCTGATCCAGCGCCTCGGACACGGTATGGCTGATGCTGACATACTGCAAATTCGACAGGTCGGAAAAGCTTTCGAAGTTCAGCCTGACAGAATAGGAGGAAAAAATGGCGACCGTCACCAGCATCATGACGGAAAACAGGAGCACCATTTTCATATACAGCTTCATGGTTGCACCGCCTGTCGTATGATGGCACCATTATACCACGCCCGAAAATCCGGCAAAAGCTGCGGCGGCGGGAGAACGCGCGCTGTGCAGTATTTTACCTGTACTTGTGCTGTATTTTGTTATTCGCGACGACAAGGGTGGATTTTTGCATGGCGCGTTTTATATCTTGCTGTGCCGCGGCGGCGTGAGAAGCTTATAATGGGGGTGATAGAAGGCGGGACGAATATCGCCGAAACAAGACCATGATGAAACGAGGAGGCGTCATTGAACATGAAAACCGTAAAATCTCTGAAATGGTTGAGCCTGCTGCTTGTGTTGGCTTTGGGCATACCCGGTTCCGCGCTTGCGTATACCGACCGGAACCTGGAAGCGCCCCGGGCTGAGAACGTCGTCATCGACGGCGATTTGAGCGAATGGGATTTGACGCGCTGCCTGACCATTGACAGCGAAGCGCAGATTATCGATCAGATTGAGCACTGGGACGGCGTCGAGGACTGCTCCATGGAAATCTACGCCATGTGGGACGAGGAAAACCTCTACATCGGCGCGCGGGTCAAGGATGACACGCCCTTTGTCTACCGCGAAGGCTTCCCCCTCGACGAGCTGGACGCCATCATCCTGTTCCTGAGCACCAACCCCGAGGCCGACCCCGACCGCACCGCCTATGAGGCGACCGACTGGCGCATCGTGCAGTCCACCGACGAATATGACTTTTTCAATTTTGTGGACCGCAGCATGGTAGCCGATGACCAGGGCTATGCCACGCAGGGCGAATACGGCGACGAGCTTGTCTTTGACGATTACGAGGCCGCGACCGTGCGCGACAAGGAGTACGGCGGCTGGATTCTGGAAAGCAAAATCCCGCTGCACAACCTGTCCAACGAGCAGATTCCCCAGCTGGTTCCCCAGGCGGGCATGACCATCGGCTTTGATTTCTCCGTTCTGGACGTGGACCTGCCCTGCCCCGGCATTCACAGCCTGCGGATGCAGTCCTCCGCCAACCTGGAAGGCCGCGACCGCACGCCCGCCGATTACGACGTGGACAACAACCCCAGCCTGTGGGGAACGCTGACCTTTGTCGAAGAGTAACTTGAAGGAGGCTTCCTGGAAATGGTTCTGAAACGATTCGGCACAATGCTTCTTGCCGCCCTTCTGGTGCTGAGCCTGCTTCCCGCCGCCGCCCTGGCCGCCCGGAACGAAACGCGGGTCGCCGAGGAGATGGACATGCCCGCCATCATCGAAAGCAAGGACGCGGACGGCACCGTGAACGTATACCACTGGTGGACAGCCGGCGGCGAAAAGGACGCCATCGAAAGCGTCGTCGATGGGTTCTCCAATATTTATCCCAACATCCGGGCCAAGTCCAACGCCATCCCCGGCGGCGCGGGCGGCGCAATGGTCATGAAGGTCAAGGTGCTCCAGCAGGCGGGCAAAAGCCCGGAAACCTTCCAGGCCCACCCCGGCCAGGAAATCGAGCCGTACCTGACCTCCGGCCTGCTGCTCAACCTGAACCAGGTGTGGGACTATGCCGATATCGCCAGCCGCGCTCTCCCCGGACTGGAAGAGCTGTGCACGGCCTCCGACGGCAACAAGTATATCGTGCCCATCGGCATCCACAAGAGCAACGTGATTTTCTACAACATCCATGTGTTTGAAAAGTACGGCGTGGAAATCCCGGACCACCAGAACATCACCTGGGACGAATTCTGGGCCATCTGCGACCAGCTGGCCGCGGCCATGCCCGACGGCGAATACCCCATTGACCTGGGCGACCGCAAGGGCTGGCCCGCCTGCCAGGTGTTCGAGGACATCATGATGGGCACCGACCCCCAGATTTACGAGGACTTCATCAACGGCACTTATAACGTGGAAGACGTGACCACCGTGCTGTCCACCTATGCCCGCCTGATGGAATACGTGGCGCCGGACCATTCCAGCCGCGACTGGTACGAAACCTCCGGCCAGCTCGTAGCCGGCACGTACGCCATGCAGATTATGGGCGCGTGGATGCAGCCGCTCATGACCAGCATGGGCCAGGTATACGGAGAGGACTACGGCGTGTTCACCTTCCCCGGCACGGACAACTGGTTTGGCATGTGCATTGACGGTTTTGTGGTCAGCAACGACTCCGCCGACGTGGAGGCCGGTCTGCGCTGGGCGTACAGCATGTCCACGCCCGAGGTGCAAACCTCCTTCTCCACCCTCAAGGAATCCATTTCGCCCTATACCGACACGGCAGACACGACCTACAACGCGCTGACCCTGCAGTTTAAAAACGAGTTGACCGCCGAGACCACCAAGGTTTTCCCCAGCTTTACCCACGGCACCGCGCTGCCCTGGAGCGCCTCCACCAGCCTGCAAACGCAGATTCAGGAGTTCGCCACCTCGGCAGAACATGACGCGGAGTATTTCGCCAACCGCATTGTCAACATCCTCAAGGAAGCGAACGTGAAAGGAGACTGGAACCTTGTTGACTAAAAGAATGTGGCGGAGGGCTCTGTCCCTGGCTTCGGCCGTCGCGCTGGCATGCACGCTCATGGCCGGCGCGGCCTTCGCCGAAGGAGAAAGTTTCGAACAGCCGACGCTCAACCCCCGTGTAAAATCCATCATCGAGGCGGACGGCTATCAGTTCATCGACCTGAACGACAACGGCGCGCTGGACGTGTACGAGGACTGGCGGCAGGACGCCGACACCCGCGCGGCGGATTTGGTCAGCCAGATGACCGTGCGCGAAAAGATTGCGCAGATGCAGCACCCCACCTTCCTGCCCCGCGCGGACGGTGAAATCCCTTCCTACCTGCAGGAGTGGTGCAACCTGGAGAGCATCGGCATGCTGCTGATTCGCGAGCTGAACAGCGTCGAAGCGGCCGCTACCACCATGAACGTCATTCAGGAATACGCCGAGGGCTCCCGCCTGGGCGTGCCGGTACTGGTCTCCATGGACTCCGTCCACGGCCTGTCCTATGTATCGGGCTCCACCGTGACGCCGCATAACCTGGCCCTGGCCGCCACCCGCGACGAGGAGCTGGTGACCAGGCTGGCGGAAATCGCCCGCGAAGAGCACCTGGCCGTCGGCGTGCGCATGACGCTCTCGCCCGAGGCGGACATCGCCTCCGAGCCCCGCTGGGGCCGCGTCATGGAAACCTTCGGCGAGGACCCCGACCTGGTCACGCAAATGGTGACCGCGCAGGTCGTGGCGTTCCAGAACGGCACCGAGGGCCTCAACAGCGGTTCCATTGTGGCGTGCATGAAGCACTTCCCCGGCGCCGGCCCGCAGATGGACGGCAAGGACACCTCGCCCATCGTCTCCACCGAGGAAACCCTGGAGATTCACCTCAAGCCCTATTATGCGGCGCTGGAAGTCAATCTGGCCGCCGTCATGCCGTACTATTCCGTGCCGCTCACGCTGGACATGGAAAACTCCGCCATCGGCTCCAAGGCCACGCTGCAGGACCTGCTGCGCGACAAGATGGGCTTTGAAGGCATCATCCAGACGGACTGGGGCATGATTTGGGCCATCCAGGAAGCGCTGGGCACCATGACCGGCGAAGAGGTCTCCGATGAAGAGGCCATTCTGATTGGCATCACCGAAAGCCGCGTGGACGGCATCGGCGGCGAAAGCATCCGCCTCATCGACCAGATGGAGCAGTACACCAATGAAGGCAAAATCGACGAGGAGATTCTCACCGCGGCCGCGACCCGCATCGTCAAGGTCAAGTTTGAAATGGGCGTGTTCGAGAATCCCTACTGCGACGTGGAATACGCCGTGTCCTTCGTGGGCAACGAAGAAAGCATGGCCGTGAACCTGGAGGCGGCCCGCAAGGCCATGACCCTTCTGAAGAACGACGGCATCCTGCCCCTGGATCCCGACGCGGAGCAGAACATCCTGGTCTGCGGCCCGCGCGCGGGCGATATGGATTCGCTGGTGGGCGGCTGGTCCTCGGCGCAGGAAGGCCTGACCATCGCGGACGCGGTGGCCGCGTATGCGGGCGAGAACACCACCGTCGTCTATGAACCGGAAGACCTGGAGCGCATCGCCGAGCTGGCGGAGGACGCGGACGTTATCATCGTGTCCGTCGGCGAACCCAGCTACCAGCACGATCCGCCGTGGGGCTATGATACCCTGGAGATTACCTCCAGCCAGCAGGAGATTCTGGAAGTGGCCAAAGCCAGCGGCAAGCCCATCGTGACCGTGGTCACCGGCGGCCGCCCCTACATCCTGACCTGGTGCGACGAAAACACCAACGCCATTCTGGAGGCTTATTATCCGGGACAGCAGGGCGGTATCGCCATTGCGGAAACGCTCTATGGCCTGAACAATCCCACCGGCAAAACGCCCATCCAGTTCCCGCGCGATATGGCGTCGGTCAACAACCAGGAAGGCGACGTGTCCTTTGATCTGGAGAACCCGCTGTACGACTATGGCTGGGGCCTGAGCTACGACGAGTAACGGGGAGACGGGAGACAGGAGCAGGAACACAGAGGAATTCCGGCGCGGCGCGCCCCTGCGCATACCGCCGCGCCCCCTCTCCCGCTCCTGTTTTCTGCAAACGAACGAATGGAGGCACTGCCTGTGGAAGCATTCTCCGAATTTCTGGAAACCATCGGCTACATGACCTTTTCCCATGAGCGGTTCTGGATTGCTCTGGCGGTGGTTGTGGCGGTCGTGGTTCTCTACCAGCTTCTGGGCGCGTTCGCGCCCAAAAGCATTGCGCCGGTGCGCGGCTTTTTCCGGCGGCATCCGCTGGTATGGCTGTTGATTCCCGCCGGCCTGCTGATATACTTCGTCTATGTATCGCTGGGCTGGAACCTGTGGGTGTCCGTGTCCGACTGGGAAGCGGGCAGCCTGGAAGCCAGCTACGGATGGGGCGGCTTTGACAACTATGCCCGCATGTTCACCAGCGATCAGTTCTGGCCCACGCTGAAAAATACGCTTCTGCTCTTCTGCCTGATTCCCCTGTGTCTGCTGCTGGGCCTCGGGCTGGCGCTGATTATGGACCAGGGCCTGCGCGGGACGGCCGTGTTCCGCACGCTGATTCTGCTGCCCTTCGCGCTGTCCTTCGTGGTTACGGGCACCGTGTGGGCCTATATGTATCGTCCGACCGGCGGCGTGCTCAACTCGTTCCTGAGCCTGCTGGGGGTCAACGTATCCGCCGCGATGCGGGAAGGCCATCTGATGTGGGCTTCCTCCAACTCCACCATTATGCTGTCCATCATCATCGCCATGGTGTGGCAGTTCTCCGGCTATGTGGCGGTCATCTTCCTGGCGGCCATCAAGAACGTGCCCACCAACATCATCAACGCCGCAAAGCTCGACGGCGCTTATATGCCCCGGATTTATGGCAAAATGATCATTCCCCAGCTCAAGGGCGCCATGGGAAGCTGCATCACCATTCTGGCCATGTACGCGCTGCGCTCTTTCGACTTTATCGTATCCCTGGTGGGCTACACCACCTCTTCGGCCTGGACGCTGCCCGTCTGGATGTACAACGAAGCGTTCCAGAGCAATAACTTCGCCTATTCCGCGGCCATCAGCTGCTTCCTGCTGGCGCTGGTGCTGGTGCTGATTCTGCCGCTGACTTACTGGACGAACAGGAGGAAGTAAGCGTATGCAAAACGAAATGAACATTGAACGCAGCCGGGAAGGCCAGCAGGCGCAAACGCTGCGAATCCGGCCCCGGTGGCACATGACGGTGCTGCATGCGGTATACTACCTGATTATGCTGGTTTTCCTGGTGTTCTACATGCTTCCGTTCTGGGGAACGGTCATGACCTCCTTTAAGACCAACAGCGAAGTGATGACCTCCACGCCCATCATGCCGCCCTCGGAATGGACGCTGGAGGGCTATGCGAGCGCCATGGAGGAGCTGGGCCAGCCCCTGGGCATATCGCTGATTATTACCCTCTTTGGCGCGACGGGGTCGGTGTTCCTGGGGTCTGTGTGCGCCTACGCGCTGAGCAAGTGGAAGTTCCGGATGAACAACGTGTTTTTCATCGCGCTGGTCGCCGCTACCTACCTGCCCTACCAGGCCATCCTCATTCCGCTGCTGCAAACCATCAACGCGCTGGACCTGTATGACAACGTGTGGGGCCTTGTGCTGGTTCACTCCGTATTCGGCATGCCCATGTGCACCGTCATGATGCGCGGCTACTATGCCGACGTGCCCGACGCGCTGATACGCCAGGCCATGATAGACGGCAACGGCATGTGGCGGATTTACCGCAAGATTGTGGTGCCGAATACCAAAATTGCGACGATTACCGTCTTTGTGTTCCAGTGCACTTCCATTTGGAACGAGATGCTCTTCGCCCTGGTCCTGGGCGGCTACGACTCCAAGCCCGCCACCATCGCCCTCAACGAGCTGGCCGGTACCATGGCGGCCGAGTTTAACGTGCAGATGGCGGGCTCTCTGATTCTGGCGCTGCCGGTTTTAATCCTTTATATCTTCATGGGCAAATACCTCATCAGCGGACAGATGAGCGGCGCTGTGACCGCATCGTAAGAAAGGAGAAGGAGAATGAAACGCATGTGGAGAAAGCTGGCTTCCGTGTTGCTGGCAGGGCTGTTGACGCTCTCGGCGTGCCCGGCCGTCCTGGCAGAGGAAGCGCCGGTGCAGCCGGAGCTGGTGGCGCGGGTTAAGAACATTATTGAAGTGGACGGTTATCAGTTTAAGGACCTCAACAACAACGGCGAGCTCGACCCCTACGAGGACTGGCGGCTGACCCCGGAAGAGCGCGCCGAGGACCTGCTGGGCCGTATGGACGCCACGCAGAAGGCCGCCCAAATGGTGCATCTGACGCTGGTGAGCAAGAAGGACGACTGGTTTACCGACAGCAACGTCGGCTTCGCGCTGGTATACGAATATATCTTCGACAGCGCGACGGAGGCCGCGCAGCGCACCAACGAAATCCAGGAGCTGTCCGAAAGCTCGGCCCTTGGCATCCCGCTGATTTTCTCCATGGACACGGAGGCGGGCGCGGCGTTTGTCAAGGATGCCACCTTCCTTCCCGATGAAATCAACCAGGGCGCCGTGGGCGATCCCGAGCTGGTGGCGCGCCTGAACGAAGTGCTCCGTCAGGAGCTGCTGGCCGTGGGCGTGCGCATGGCGCTCAGCCCCGACGCCGACCTGATTACCGACCCCCGCTGGGGCCGGAACCAGGAATGCTATTCTGAAAACACCGAGGTCGTCCAGGAGCTGATTGTGGCGGCCGTGCAGGCCCTGCAGGTCGGCAGCACCCTCACGGAGGATTCCGTCATCGCTACGGTCAAGCACTTCCCGGGCGCCGGCGCGCAGACCGACGGCGTGGACGGCACGCCTCTGACCATTCAGGAGGATTCCATCGACCTGCACCTGGCCGGATTCAAGGCGGCCATTGAGGCGGGCGTGGCGGCGGTCATGCCGTACGGCTATTCCACCGTGCCCTATCTGGGCGGCGACGCCGTAGAAAACTCTGCGGACCAGTCCGCCGCCGTCATGACCGATTTGCTCCGCGGCGAGCTGGGCTACACGGGCATTATCCAGACGGACTGGGGCCTGAACTTTGTGGGCGCCGCCAACGCGGGCGCGGATATCCTGGGCGGCGCGGGCGTGCGCTCCACCCGCCAGCTTGTCGAGGGCGTGGCCGAGGAGCGCCTCACCGACGCGTGCCGCCGGATTCTGGTGGCCAAGTTCGAGCTGGGCATTTTTGAAAATCCCTATGTGGACGAGGAGAACGCCGCGGCCGTGCTCGGCTCCGAAGAGCATCGCGCCGTTGCCAGGGAGGCCGCGGCCCGGTCGCTGACGCTGCTGAAGTACGAAAACGCCGCTGCGCTGGCGGAACAGAAGATTGTGGTGGCGGGCGAGCTGGCGCAGGACGTGCGCGCGCTCAACAGCGGCTGGACCGCCAAGGACCCCATTGAAATCGAAGGCACGACCCTGCTGGAAGCGTTCCAGAACAAGATTGGCGCGGAGAACGTGACCTACATCGCCGAGGCGGCTCAGGTCCCGGCCGATTTGACCGGCACGACCGCCATTGTGGTGATTGGCGAGGAGAGCGGCACCCATGAGCCGTCCTGGGGCACGGAAACCCTGGAGTTCCCGCAGGAGCAGGTGGACCTGGTCAAAGCCCTGGCGGATGCCGGCGCGAACGTGGTCGAAGTGGTGCTGATGAACCGCGCTTATGTGATGACGGAGATGGTCGATTTGGCCGACAGCGTGCTGCTGGCGTACCGTCCCGGCGTTACCTGCGGCGCGGAGGCCGTCGTAAACGCGCTCTATGGCGAGACGCCCATTACCGGCAAAACGCCCTTCCAGATTCCCCGCACCATGGAACAGGTGCTCAACCAGCGCGAGGATCTGCCCATGGATATCGAAGATCCGCTGTTTGAGTATGGCTTTGGCATTGAGGTGGAAAGCTTCGGCGCCTGACGCGCGGCGCCGGGGCGGAGGCGTGCCGGCAGAGGGCCGCGTGCGGCGGCCGCGCCGGCCCCTCTTCCCCGCAGAAGACCAGCAATCTGCTGTTTGAGAAAGGTGATCATATGGCTTCCATCAGTATCAAGGACCTGAGTGTGTCGTATAACCGGGGCAAAACCTACGTGCTGGACAAGCTGAATCTCGAAGTACAGGACGGCGAGTTCTGCGTATTTCTGGGGCCGTCCGGCTGCGGGAAATCCACGGCCATGCACTGCATTGCCGGGCTGCTGCATCCTGTCCATGGCGAAATCCGCTTTGGAGACGACGTGATGACCAGCGCGAGCGGCCAGGGCAAGGACAAGACGTTTGTGCCGCCGCAGGAGCGCAACATCGCCATGGTGTTTCAGGAGTACGCGCTGTATCCCAACATGACCGTGCGCGAGAACATGTCCTTCGCCCTGAAGACCAAAAAGGCGCCCAAGGAAGAAGTCCAAAGGCGCGTGGACTATATGGCGCGGATGCTCTCCATCGAGCAGCTGCTCGATCGCCGTCCCGCGGAGCTTTCCGGCGGCCAGCGCCAGCGCGTGGCGCTGGGACGCGCGCTGGTGCGCGACCCGCAGGTGTTTTTGCTGGACGAGCCGCTGGGCAACCTGGATGCCAAGCTGCGCGACCAGGTGCGCTATGAGCTGAAGAAAATCCAGCTCCAGCTCGGCATCACCACCATCTATGTCACCCACGACCAGACCGAAGCGATGACCATGGCCGATCGCATCGTGCTGCTCAAGGACGGCCGCATCATGCAGCAGGGAACGCCCGACGACCTGTACGACCATCCGGCCAACGAGTTTGTGGCGGGTTTCCTGGGAACGCCGCAGATCAATCTGTTCTCCTGCACGGTCAGGCGCGGGGACGGCGGCGCCCTGACGCTGGACGCCGGCGATTTCTGCCTCGCCGTGCCCGACGCGCTGAAGGCTTCGCTGGAGGGATATGCGGACCGGAAGGTGGACCTGGGCGTGCGCCCGTCCGACTTTGAGCTTGCCGCGGGCGGCGAAAACGCCATTCACGCCCATGTGGATTCCATTGAGCCGCTGGGCGACGCGTATCTTATCTATGTGCGCGTGGGCGAAAAGGTGGTCGTGTTCAAGTACACCGGGGAGCAGAAGCCGACGGAAAAGGAGCTTTCCCTGGTTCCCAACCTGGCCAAGCTGCACCTGTTCGACCCGGAAACCCAGAACCGCATCAACGCGTAACGATGGGCAAAGCAAGGGGGCGGCATGGCCATGCCGCCCCCAGACCGTCGACAACCCCATTGGGAGGCTGGGAGGGCCGAATCCCTCCCGATGCAATCCGAACCCGGCGACATGCGCGGCGGGTTCGGATGCCTTGCGCAGCCGCCCTTTTCCGGCAGGCCGCCCGCCCTATTCCTGCACATCGGAAAAATACTGCGAGGGCGTTTTGCCCGTGTACTGATGAAACACCTTGGAAAAATACGAGGAGCCCTCATAGCCCACGCAGGCCGCCACCTCCCGCAGGAGCATATTCGGCTTTTCCTGCAGAATCTGAATGGCGGCGTCCATGCGGCAGCGGGTCAGGAAGGTATTGAAAGTCGTGTTCCCGTACTTGCGGAACAGGCGGCTCAGATAGGTCTGTGAAATCCCCAGCTCGTCGCAGATGCTCTGCATGCTCAGGGGCTGCGCATAGTTTGCCTGAATGTACTCCACGGCACAGTTGTAGAGCTCCTGGGCGGTCATCCTGCGGTCGAGCGCATTGTCGCTGTCGAACAGCAGGCTGTAGACGCCCGCCATCAAATCGCCGTACGAGGCGGCGCAGTGAATCATCTCGTCCGTATCCTGCAAAATGTCCGTGAGGCGGTTGTTGATCGGCTGGTGGGCCGTGGCGAGCTGGTAGAGAATCTGGTGGACCATATGCCACACCTGGCGCTGGGAAATCTGTCCGTTTTCCCATTGCACGGCGTGGGAAATGAAAAAATCCTTCACGAGATGCTTTTTGCCCGTGCTGACGAAATAGGCCAGCTGCCGCAGCGAAGCGGCGGAGAGGGTAAGCCTCTCCTCGCGCACGGAGCCGGCGCTGTATTTGAGAATCTGGTGCTTGCCGATTACCGTTTTCTGGTATACCATCTCCAGCGCCTTGTCCACAAAGCCGGCCAGGGTTTTCATCGGCTGCGGCGTGGGGTTGTATACCACCGTCCAGGTCGGCCGGGTGCCCGCCTGCGCCATGAACACGCTCAGGTTCATGAGGAAGTTTTCCAGGGTTTCGTCCTTGGAAATCAGGATATGCTCTTCGTCGTCGCGGCCGCTGAGGATAAAGAAATTGTCCTGCGAGGGCGAAACCAGCCGCGTGGCGCCCAGCTTTTTCGGAAGCCGCATGTTCAGGTTGCCCCATAGCACATAGGCGAAAAACCAGCCTCTGCGGGCGTAGAGCTTGACGGCCGCGGCCTCGTCGTACGGCTGGCGGCAGGCGATGGCCGGCAGGATGGCGGCGGCCTGTTCCTGCTGTTCGCTGTCCAGCTTTCCCTGGATGGTCTGAAGGATGGACGTCATTTTGCTGATGCTGACCGGCTTGAGCACATACTCGTCCACGCCCGCCTGAATGGCGCCCTGCGCGTATTCAAATTCCCCGTAGCCACTGATGATGACAATATGGATATCCGGCTGAAGCTTTTTCGCATGCTTCGCCAGCTCGATGCCGGACATGCCATGCATGCTGATGTCCGTAATCAGCAGATCAATTGCCTGCGACTCTAAAACTTTCAGGGCGGCTTCTCCGCTGATGACTGCGTCCACCACCTGAAACTGCGAAGAAAACTGCTGGATGATATTGCGCGTAAAGCGAAGAGCAGGCATCTCGTCATCCGCAATCAGGACACGGTACATGACAACGCTCCTTCCGCAAATCCTTTTCATGCGTAGTATAGCACATCGGATGGGACGATTCAGCACAGTGCCGGTTATTTTCCCGGCAGTGCCGGATTTTTGTATCCCGGTCAGGAGGCGAAACGCCGCGCCGCAAGCCGCTGCGGCCGGCTTGTGCTGGATTGTTGCTGTGCCCTGACGGGATTTCGCCACTGCCGGGCCTGCCGGCCGATGTATAATGGAAAAAAGCGCAAAGGAGCGGTGCGGCATGAAAAAAGCCTGCGCATGGTGCCTGCTGTGGCTCGTTCTGTGCCTGCCGGCGATGGGGCAGGGCGAAAGCGAAGCCGAAGGCGTGGCCTTTTGGGTAAACGGCGACGCCGTCTACCAGGCGGAAATCGACGCGATGATGGCCACGCTGACGGAAAGCATGGCCCGACTGGGGCTGGACACGTCGGATGCGACGGTTCTTGCGACCATCAAGAGCGTGGCGCAGCAGCAAATCATAGAGGACCGGCTGTTGACGCGCGATATGACCGAGCAGGGGATGTATGAATGGACCGCGGAGGACGAAAGCGCCGTGGTGGCCTCCGCGCAGGCGGCGTTCGACGCGCTGCTGGCCGACTACACGGCCTACTACGCCGGGCAGGAGGAGAGCGGAGAGGGCGGAGACGCGGCCGCGGCGCAGCGCGCCCAGGAAGCCCTGGAGACGGCGGGGTATACGCTCGGCTTTTTTGAAAACTACTATCGCAACGCGCTGGCGTCCGAACGGTACGAGGCATGGCTCATGCGCGGGGAAGCCCCGGTTACGGACGAGGCCGTCGAGACGGCGTACCAGCAGCGCGTGGCCGAGAGCGAAGGCCTGTATGCGCAGGATGTGGAAGCCTTTGAAACGGCGCTGGCCAGCGGGCAGGAGGTCTGGTACCGCCCCGCGGGGTACCGCGCCGTGCTGCAAATCCTGCTGAGCGCGCAAGGGGATACCGAAGCGGAAAAGCTCGCCTCGGTCGAGGAAAAGACGGACGAAATCTATGCCCGTCTGGAGGCGGGCGAGGCCTTCGAAAGCCTGATTGCCGAATACGGCGAGGACAGCGCCTTTGACGACCCGGAGTTTGCCAGGACGGGTTACCAGGTTCACCCGGATTCCGTCCTCTGGGAGGAAAGCTTTGTGCAGGCGGTGTTTTCGGACGCGCTGGCCCGGCCGGGGGACGTAAGCCAGCCGTTGGTGTTCGGCGACAACGTTCACATCCTGTACTACCTGGCGGACGTGGAGGCGGGAGCGGTGGCGCTGACGGACGACCTGCGCGAGGCGCTGCGCGCCGCGCTATACGGCGAGCAGATGGACGCCCGGCTGGAGGAACGCCTGGACAGCCTGCTGGCCGGGGCGGATATTGTCTTTGCGGAATCGGAGTAGGCCGCGGGGGAAACTGAAAAGCGCATGAGCTGTGCTGGATTTTATGCATTGATTCTGATGTAGACTGGTTTTTTTCATTTGCTGTGCTTTATTCTCAAAGCCTGCAGGGAAAGAAAGCGATTATAATATCCTTAGGAGCAAAAGGGGTGTATAGGCGTCATCGAAGGCGAAGCCCCCGCATGTATGCAAAATCATGCGGCAGCAAGCTGTTCGAGGGGGTGAAAAACAAGCGTCGGGGATGACGGCCAAGCTACCCTTGCAAGAACAATGAAAGGAGTCTTGTCACCATGAAGAAACTGGTTTCCTGGCTGCTGGTAGCCATGATGTTGGCTTCCGTGTTCGCGGTGTCCGCCGTGGCAGAGGAAAGCGTCATCAAAGAAAGCGTCTCTGGATTCTACTATATTGAGGCGGAGGGCGAGCAGGCAAAGCTCAGCGCCGCGTCTGCGGAGAAGTTCATCCAGGTGGACGGCCTGTACTTCAAAGACCTTAACGGCAACGGCGCGCTGGATGTCTACGAGGACTACCGCGCGGACGTGACCGACCGCGTCAACGACCTGCTGAGCCAGATGACGCCGGACGAAAAGGCCGGCACGCTCATCTTCGCGTGCATCGCGGGCAGCAACGGCTCCACCGTGACGGATTTCAACATGGCCGTCGACGGGTTCCATGATTCCGCGGCCAGCTCGAAGGTTATCTCCGCGGAGCACCCGGGCATCACGACCATGGAGCCGGTTGTCGTCATCGACAACGCCACCTTCGTGCCCACCAAGTATCAGATTCAGGAAATGGGCGTTACCACCTACATCGCCGCCCTGACCGGCACGGCCAAGGACCAGCTGAACCTGTTCAACGGCCTGCAGGCGATGGCGGAGGATACCCGCCTGGGCATCCCGGTGGTCTTCTCCGGCGACCGTTCCTACAATACCTGGGGCGGCCAAATCGACATGGCGCACTATGCCCTGGGCGTGGCGCATGACGAAGAGCTGCTCTATGACCTGGTGTCCGAATACGCCAAGGAATCCGTAGCCATCGGCTATCATCAGGTTTTCCACGGCTACGGCAACGAAATTGGCTCCTGGTATGGCGACGAAGTCAACTACATCGCCAAGATGGCCGCCGTCGAGACCCGCGCCTATGACGACAACGGCTTCAACAGCCATTCCAAGCACTTCATCGCCCGCGGCGGCCGCAATTCCTATACCGCGGCGCGCTCCCCGGCCGACCTGATTGACAGCTGGATGGTGGGCTGGAAGGCCGTTGTGGATGCCGGCACGCAGTGGATTATGACCAACAACAACGTCGGCGTCACCGGCAACACCCTGCAGACCTACATGGACAAGGATACCTACTCCCTGCTGCGCGATGACCTGGGCTACGAGGGGATCATCTGCCTTGACTGGCCGCTGGATATCTCCAGAATCATGGGCCTGACCGGCACCACCTCCGACGGCGTGGATGTCTCCACCCTGTCCGCCGTGGAGCGCTACGCGCTTATCCTCAACACCGGCATCGACGTGTTCTCCTGCTATGGCGCCATGCCCGGCACCGACATCGAAGCCTACTCCGAATGCTCCAACCGCGCCTTCCCGGCTCTCATCGTCGAAGCCGTGAACCAGGGCCTGGTGACCGCCGAGGACTTCGACGTGCATGTCGGCCGCGTGCTGAAGAACAAGTTCGATTTGGGCATCTTCGAAGATCCCTACTCCGATTGGGAAGCGGCGCTTGAGCTGATTGGCAGCGACGAATACAAGGCCGCCGACGGCGACATCGTCCCGCTGGACAATGAGACCATCAACACCCTGCGCCGCTCCGAGATTACCGAGATGGAAGAAGAGCTGATGGTCAAGTCCACCATCATGCTCAAGAACGACGGCACGCTGCCGCTCGCCGAGGGCGCCAAGATTTACAGCGACAGCAATAACTCCAACATCAAGGAAGCGGACGCCGCCGCGCTGGCCGCCTACGGCACCGTGGTGGAAACCATGGAAGAGGCGGACGTGATTGTCTACCATACCACTTCCTTCGACGAGAACTTCGACTACATCGTGGAAGACTCTCAGGCCGCCGGCAAGCCCCTGGTTCTCATCTATGAGGGCACCGTGGGCCGCAGCGGCGGACAGGGCGAACCGTACTGGGCGCAGGTGTCCGTCAGCAATGCTGTGCTCATGCAGACCTACAGCAACACCCCGGACCATGGCTCCTCCGTCGGTTCCTTCTACCGCTATGCCACGCCTTCCGTGACCGCCCAGATGCTCTTCGGTCAGAAGGATCCCGGTGGCAGCACCGTGTTTGAAGTGCCCTACACGGCGGAAGACGCGCACGTTGCCTGGGGCGAGCTGCAGATGGATATCGGCGTGGACGAGCCGACCCGCCTGTACATGGCGATGCTGGCCAAGGAGAATCCGACCATCGTCATGCCCAACAACCTGGGCGATGTGCTCTACACCACCGACTTCGGCATGAGCTATGCCAACCCCGCGGACATTGAGCTGAGCCTGCTGACCGTGCCGCAGACGAGCGAAGAAGTGGTCACGGAATCGAACTGGGGTCCTCGTACCAGCGTCGTGGTGTCCAACGCCGTGCAGAAGGCCGGCGAGCCCTTCGAAGTCTGGTTCGTTGCCAAGAACAACGGCGGAGACGGCCATGTGACCGCGCAGATTACGGAAGGCGATACCGTGCTGGCGGAGAAGTTCGTGGCGCTGGATGCGGGCCAGTTCCGCGTCATCACCCTGGAGCTCACCCTGGATGCGGGCGAGCATGAGATTGCACTGGGCGACATGACCACCACCATCGTTGTGGAATAAAAACGCTTTACAGTGCCGGCGATTTGGGTTATCCTGTTTGTGGGGCGGGTTCGCCCGCCCCACGCGCCTTTTTCCTTTTTGTCGATGATGAGATAAGAGGTGAACATGATGAAAAAACTGCTGCGACTCCTTGCCGCCGTTATGGCCCTGACCATGCTTGCTGTGCCCGCGTTGGCCGAACAACCGACCGCGACCGCCTACAAAGCCACCGAGCCCCTTGTCATCGACGGCAATCTGGATGACTGGAACACCTCCTCTCCCCTGGAAATCAACCGGGAAGATCAGGTCATTCGCGATGTGAGCTTCTGGCAGGGCGAAAACGACCTGAGCGCCACGGTCTATGTGATGTGGGACGAGGAAAACCTCTACCTGGCCGCAGACGTGAAGGAAGATACGCCTTACGGCGCCATTGAAATGCTGCCGCTGGACGGCGAGGATAACTTCAAGGTATACATTTCCACCGATCCGACCGCGGACCCCGCCCGCACCAGCTACGGCACCACCGACTTCCTCCTGTACCTGATTGTGGATAACTACTACTGGGATACGGCCTTTGACCGCACCATGGTGGAAAAGGACCTGCTGGAGCGCTTTACCACCAAGGGCATGGACGGCGGCGAGGATGTGCTGACCGGCTATGAAAAGGCCACCGTGCTGACCACAGCCGGCTTTATCTACGAGGCCGTCATTCCGTGGAGCAACTTCTCCAATTCGCGCATTCCCGTATACACCCCCGCTGCGGGCGACACCATCAACTTTAACTTCGCCGTGACCGATATCTCCTATCCCTGCCCGGGCACGGAGTATATTCCGCAGATGGCCTGGGCCGGCACCCTGGAAATCAACCAGAATCCCAGCCTGTGGGGCCGCCTGACGTTTGCCGAGTAAGCTGCGAAGGCAGAAAATCCGGATAAGCGAGATATCCTCCTGCAGGAGAACCCATTGCCGTTGTGGGACCGCTTCGCGCGCAGGGCCGGCATCCGGCGTCATCGGAAACGACGGCACCTCAAGGAGAGCCCGGCGGCGGGCTCTCCTGCTTTTATTTCAGCCGGGGAAGAGCAAAGGAAGAATACGCTATGAAAAAGCTTGTGGGAATGCTGTTTGCGCTGGCGCTGCTGTGCTGTGCGGCGGCCCATGCGGACGAACTGACGGTGGGCCCCGGGGGCTTTGCCTCGCTGTCGGAGGCGATTGCGCAGGCACAGCCGGGCGATACCGTGCGCCTTTGCGCAGGCGTCTATACGGAGGACACGCAAACCTATCCCGTCGTCATTGACAAACCGCTTACCCTGGTGGGCGAGGAGGGGGCCGTGCTGGAAAGCCCGCCCTTTACCCCGCTTCTGCATGTTGCCGCGCCGGACGTGACGGTGGAAAACATCGATTTTCGCCTGCTGCGCTACGGCATTGTAGGGCTGGCGGACTGGCTGACCGTAAAGGACTGCACCTTTACGCTCTACGACGATACCTACCGCGTGTCCTCCTGCGGCATCTGGCTGGCGGGCGCCCGAAACGCCATCCTTACGGGCAACCGCTTCACCGGCTGCAGCGTATGCCTGGCCGGCCCGCCCATCAGCGAGAGCAGCCAGGGAAAGCCCGTGCTCACCGGGCTGTTTGAAGTGGGGGAGGATACGGCGTTTTTCACCTCCCATACCATGGAGGACAACCTGGTGAACGAAAAGCCCCTGTACTACTTTGCCGGCGCCAACGGCCTGACCGTGCCCTCGGATGCGGGCGAAATCATCGTCGCGGACAGCCGCGACGTCGTCGTGGCGGACGCGGACGTGTCGGATTGCAGCATGGGCCTCATCGTCGCCTACTGCGACAACGTGACCGTCGAGCGCGTAACGGCGGACCGCTGCGGCGTCTTCGGCACCTATTTTGCGTATGTGAACGGAGCGGTGATGACGGATACCAGCGCCACCAACACCAACCATGCGCTGGACTTCCGGGCGTCGAAGGATTTGCTGCTGGAAAACTGCCGGGCCATCGACTGCGACCAGGGCATTTTCTTTTCCTATGTGGACGACAGCCGTATCCTGCGCTGCGAGGCCGCCGGCACCGGCCAGGGATTCTTCTTCGCCGCCGGCAATCACAATACGATGTCCGAATGCCTGGTGACAAACTGCGAAAACGGCGTGAACGTGCAGAAGGAAAACGACATGTTCCTCCTCAACTGCACCCTCACGGGCAATACGGTCTGCGCGCTGCGGCTGGACGTATCGCCCTCCATTGTGGTGGACAACGCGTTTGCGGACAACTGGGTGGACGTGATGGCGTATGGCGACGCCGAGGTAACCCTGGCCAACAACACGCTGGCGGGCAGCGGCTCCTGCGCGCTGTATCTGCGGGACATCCCCTATTGCCGCATCCTTTCCAACCGCTTTGAAAACAGCCTGGGCAGCAGCATCCAGTGCCACGGCGACATGGGCGGCACGGTGCTGGACGACAACGCGCTGGACAAACCCCTGGAAACGTTCTGACGCGGCAGGGCTGACCGGAGAGCAGCCCTGCAGCGAAAGACCGTCGACAAGGCTTTGTCGACGGTCTGACGCCGGCATTGCCGGCCTTTTTTGACAAGCTGCGGCGGGGGAGCGTGCGCCCCTGTTCCCCTGTGATGCACCATGGCATGCACAGGGCCTGCCAGCCCCTGCGCGCCTCCGGAAGGCCCTCAGGACCGCTGCGCCTGCGTGCGCCCGCAGCGCCGCTTATCCCGCGCTGTCCGGCCCGTCCCAGCCCGCCGCGCGGCGGACGGAGAGCTTTGCCGCATCCACGCCGTTTTCCCGATTCCGCCTGTTGACCGCTTCGCGGAACAGCGCGTAGAGCACCGAGCATATCGGCACGCTCACCAGCATGCCCAGCACGCCGTTGAGATTTCCGCCCAGCGTGACCGCAATGAGCACCCACATTCCGGGCAGCATGACCGATTTGCCCACCACATGCGGGTAAATCAGATTGCCTTCCAGCTGCTGCAGCAGCAGGAAAAACAGCACGAACCAGAGCGCCTGCAGAAAGCCCTGATTGACCAGGATGAGAAACGCGCCCACCGACACGCCGATAAACGCGCCAAAGAGCGGAATCAGGGCCGTAAAGCCGACCAACACCGAAATCATCGGCGCAAAGGGAAAGCCAAAGACCAGCATCCCGATAAAGCACAGCAGCCCCAGAATCACCGCTTCGGTAAACTGGCCGCAGATAAAGCCGTTGAAGGTCTGGTTGGCCAGCCGCGCAACCCGTACCACGGCGTCCGCCCGCTTTTCCGGCATGAACGCATAGGTCACGCGCCGCGCCTGCGCGCACAGGCGCTCCTTGTTGGCCAATACATACAGCGCCAGCACCATGCCGATGACCGCGTTGAAAACGCCGGACACCAGCGAGGTCGCCGCCGTGAAGGTGCCGGTCAGCAGTGAAGAGGCGCCGTTGCGGAGCAGGCTGGAAATCTCATCGCGTATCTTGTCCCAGTCGATATCCAGCTCCTGCAGGGCGTCCAGAGACCGGCCATACTTTTCCGCCGTCTGATTGAGCCACAGCACCGTATCGTCCACAAACGCCGGCAGCTGCTCGCCCAGCTGCGCCAGCGTGCGGCCTATCTCCGGAAGCACCATGAACACCACCGTCAGCACCAGCCCCGTCAGCAGCAGCACCGTCAGCAGAATGCACAGCGGGCGGCATATCTTTTGCCATCGCTTGCCCAGCCGGCGGTTCAGCGGCGCAAACACCCTGTCCTCCAGCGGGCGCAGCAGGGTGTTCATGATAAAGGCGAGGCTCAGGCCCACCAGCAGGAAGGAAAACAGGCTCAGCAGCGTCTGCAGGAACTGCAGCACGCTTCCCAGATGCAAGAGAGAGACCAGCAGCAAAACCGCAAAGGCAATGAGCCGCATCAGCGCGCGCATGTTTTTGCGATTGAACTCCATATCGTTCCGTCCTCCCTATGCGTTTCAGACAATCAGCGCCACATCGCCCAGGCGGTAGATGCGCGCGGCTTCCGGCAGGGTGCGCGCGCTGCCGTCGGGCAACGGTTCTCCGGCCAGCTCGCCGCGCTGTATCTGCTCCGCGCAGTCCTTCAGCTGGCGCACGGTGTCCATGTCGACCTCCAGACTCCCGTGGCAACAGAAGATTCGCCGCACCGTTCCGCCCTCGCCGTCGTCCTCCATGGCAAGAATGCGGCCCATACTGCGGATATAGGCTTCCAGCGACGCGCCGGTCAGGCAGAGCGTCACCGGCCGCCCGCCCGCCACGGTATCGCCCGCAAAGAGCAGGCCCGCCTCCGCATCCCACAGGCCGATGCTGCCCGGGGAATGGCCCGGTAGCCCTACCACCTGCAGAATTCTGCCGCCCAGGTCAAAGCCCGCGCCGTCGCCTACGGGATTGGGGCGAAAGCCTGCCTGCAGGAGGGCGGACAATTCCAGGGGATGCGCAAACTGCATGGGGAAATCGCGGTTGCCGCTGATGTGGTCATAGTGCGAGTGGGTGTTGACCACGCGCAGCGGCAGCGCGGTGCATTCGCATACCGCCGCGCGCAGGTTGACCCCGCCGGCGCCGGTGTCAATCAAAAGCGCGCTGGTGTCGCCCGCCACCAGAAATGCCCGCACCTTTTCCATTTCAATCGCCCATGCGCCGGGAGCAAGCGCTTTGACGTCATAGCTGTTGTTCATAAAATCCGCCACTCCTTTCCGCTTTGCCCTTGTAACAGTGCCTCCTTATGGTGTCGCCCTTGCGGGCTGATGATGTGATAAAGAAGGAAGGTCGCCCCTTCGTGCGGACGGCCTTCCCAAAGCAGCGCTTACTTTGCAAAGTCGATGGCCCGGGTTTCGCGGACAACGTTGACCTTGATTTGCCCGGGATATTCCATCTCGCGCTCGATGCGCTTGGCAATCTCGCGCGCCAGCACCAGCGTGCCCGCGTCGGTGATATCGTCGGGTTTGACCATGACGCGCACTTCGCGGCCGGATTGGATGGCGTAGCATTTCTCCACGCCCTGGAAGGAATTGGAAATTTCCTCCAGCTTTTCCAGGCGCTTGATGTAATTCTCCAGCGATTCGCGCCGGGCGCCGGGCCTCGCGGCCGAAATGGCGTCCGCCGCCTGCACCAGCACGGCTTCAACGGTCGCGGGTTCCACGTCGTTATGATGCGCCATTACGGCGTGTACGACGTCCGCGCTCTCGCGATACTTGCGCACCAGTTCCGCGCCCAGCGTGACATGGGTGCCTTCGGCCTCGTGGTCGACCGCCTTGCCGATATCGTGCAGAAGGCCCGCGCGCTTGGCAAGCTGCACGTCCGCGCCCAATTCCGCCGCCATGACGCCCGCCAGATGGCTGACCTCGATGGAGTGCTTCAGCACGTTCTGGCCGTAGCTGGTCCGGTAGCGCATGCGGCCCAGGAGCTTGACCAGCTCCGGGTGGATGCTGTGCTGTCCGGTCTCGAAGATGGCCTGTTCGCCCGCTTCGCGAATCTGCGCGTCCACTTCCTTGCGCGCCTTTTCCACCATCTCTTCAATGCGCGCCGGATGAATGCGGCCGTCGAGGATGAGCTTTTCCAGCGCCAGGCGCGCCACCTCGCGGCGAACCGGATCAAAGGCGGAAACGATAACGGCCTCGGGCGTATCGTCGATGATGAGGTCCACGCCCGTGGCGGTTTCCAGCGCGCGGATGTTGCGGCCCTCACGGCCGATAATGCGGCCCTTCATGTCGTCGTTGGGAAGGCTGACCACGGACACGGTCGTTTCGGCGACATGGTCTGCGGCGCACTTCTGAATGGCCATGGTAATGATGTTGCGCGCCTTCTTGTCGGCTTCTTCCTTGGCGGCGGCTTCGATGTCGCGCACCATCACGGCCGCGTCATGGTAGGCGTCTTTCTGAATGCGGGAGACGAGCATCTGCCGGGCCTCGTCCTGGGTCATGGCGCCAATGCGCTCCAGCTCGCCCTGCTGGCGTTCAAACATGGACTGGGCTTCCTGCTCCATCCGCGTAATTTCGCTCTGGCGGCGGTTCAGGCTTTCTTCGCGCGCGTCTAGGTTATCCAGCTTCTTGTCGAAGGATTCTTCGCGCTGCATCAGGCGGCGCTCGGAACGGGTCAGCTCGTTGCGGCGGTCGCGGATTTCGCGATCCAGTTCGTTTTTCAGCTTCAGTACTTCTTCCTTGGCCTCGAGAATCTTTTCCTTTTTGTTTTCTTCGGCGCGGCGCTGCGCTTCGTCCAACAGATTCTTGGCATATTCCTCGGTACGCCCGATTCTGCGCTCCGCGACGCTCTTTCGATATTGATATCCGCCCAGCACGCCTGCCACCGCTGCGACAAGTGCTGCCAGAACAATCCATAGTTCGGTCAATTGCCTCTACCCCTCCCTTGTCTCTGCATAGAATAAGCCGGGCGGAAAGCCCGGCGCAACGTGTATAAAAGGGTACAACCGTCCCGGGACGGCATGGTTTATCTGATGGAAAAGCAGCGTTTTCCCGTCTCGCACCCTTTTGGCACTGTTTGGCTGAAATGCAACCAAGCTTAACAGAACTATTTTACAGTCAGAACGCGGCCTTGTCAAGACAAAGCCGCGTATCTCCGACGCATCTCCGACGCTTCAAAAAACTTTTCCCGCCTACTCTTCCGCCTCGGTGGCGGCCGCGTCCGCATTGCCCACCAGCATGGCGCGCACGGCGGTCTCAATTTCGGCCGTGACCTCCGGATGCTCCTTCAGATAGATGCGCACGTTTTCACGTCCCTGGCCGATGCGCTCGTCCTTGTAGCTGAACCAGGCGCCGCTCTTGTGGATAATATCGCTGGCCACCGCGCGGTCCAGGATGGCGCCCTCGCGCGAGATGCCTTCGCCGTAGAGGATGTCGCACTCCGCCACGCGGAAGGGCGGGGCGACCTTGTTTTTGACCACCTTGATTTTCGTGCGGTTGCCCAGCACCTGCGTGCCGTTTTTGAGCTGTTCGCCGCGCCGCACGTCCAGGCGCACGGAGGCATAGAACTTCAGCGCGCGGCCGCCGGTGGTCGTCTCGGGATTGCCGTACATAACGCCGATTTTTTCGCGCAGCTGGTTGATGAAGATAACGATGCAGTTCGTTTTGTGCACCACGCCCGCCAGCTTGCGCAGCGCCTGCGACATCAGCCGCGCCTGCACGCCCACAAACGATTCGCCCATCTCGCCCTCGATTTCCGAGCGCGGGACCAGCGCGGCGACCGAGTCCACCACAATGACGTCCATCGCGCCGGAACGCACCAGCGCTTCGCAGATTTCCAGCGCCTGTTCTCCCGTATCCGGCTGGGAAACGTACAGGTTGTCAATGTCCACGCCCAGCTTCTGGGCATAGATGGGGTCCAGCGCATGTTCGGCGTCGATGAAGGCCGCCATGCCGTCCATCTTCTGCGCCTCCGCCACCACGTGCAGCGCCAGCGTGGTCTTGCCGGAGGATTCCGGCCCGTAAATTTCGATGATTCTGCCGCGCGGCAGGCCGCCGATGCCCAGGGCGATATCCAAATCCAGGCAGCCGGTGGGGATGACGTCCACCTCGATGCGCGGCCGGTCGCCCAGCTTCATGATGGCGCCCTTGCCGAAGGATTTTTCGATATTGCCCAGTGCCATTTCCAGCGCCTTTTGCTTTTCTTCTCTGCCGGTTTCCATATTGACCGTCTTTCCGCCCTTATCATTTTTTGCCATGCGCGTCTCCCTTTCTGTGTTCCCTGAAAATGCCTATATGTCCTGCCCGCGCGCCGCGCGCAAAATCCAATGCAGCCCGTGGAGGGCCGCCAGCGTGCGAATGCGCTCCCGATTGCCGGTCAGATGCAGCGCCTGCGCCCGCGCGCCCCGCGCCGTGCAAAGTCCGAGCCAGACCAGCCCCACCGGCTTGTCCGGCGTGCCGCCGTCCGGGCCGGCGATGCCCGTGACCGACAGGCAGATGTCCGCGCCGGAGCGCTCGAACAGCCCTTCCGCCATTTCCAGCGCCGTCTCCCGGCTGACCGCGCCAAAGCCCGCCAACGTTTCGTGGCGGACGCCCAAGACGCTTTCCTTGGCCCGGTTCGCATAGGTCACATGTCCCTGCAGGAATACCTGGGAAGCGCCGGGGACGTTGACCAGGCGCGAAGCAATCAGGCCGCCGGTGCAGCTTTCCGCGGTGGCGACCGTCTTGCCGGCGGCGCGCAGCGCCTCCACGGCGGCGCGCTCCATGGAATCGTCCGGGCGGTCGGTCACCGCATAGATAACGTCGCCCAGCCGCTGGCGGACCTGCGCTTCCAGCCTGTCCAGATGCGGCGCGGCTTCCTCCGGCGTGCGGCAGCGCATGGTCAGGCGCAGCTGGACTTCTCCGGTGGAGCAGTACGGCGCAAGCGTCGGATTTACGCTTTCGCGCATCAAATCGCCCGTCAGGCTTTCGACCTGGGATTCGCCCATCCCGAAGATGCGCAGGTACCGGGAGACGAGATGCGCGCCGCTGCGCGCGGCCAGATAGGGCGCGACGCTTTGTTCATACATGGGGATGAGCTCGCGCGGCGGGCCGGGCAGATTGATGACGGCCTTGCCGTCCTTTTCCGCAATACAGCCGGGCGCGGTGCCGTATCCGTTGGGCAGGATGCGCGCGCCGCGGGGAAAGACGGCCTGGCGCAGGTTGTTGTCCGTCATGGGCCGGCCGTTCTTGACAAACCAGCCGCGCACCATCGCCTCCGCCTCGGCATTGGGCTCCATGGGCAAATCCAGGGCCCTGGCGCAAAGCTCCTTGGTAATATCGTCCGCCGTAGGGCCCAGCCCGCCGGTGGTAATCACCACGTCGGCGCGCGAGAGCGCCTGGCGGACGGCCTCTTCCAGCCGCTGCGGGTTATCGCCCACGGTGGTCTGGTGATGCAGCGTGACGCCCGCTTCGCTCAGCCGCCGGGCCAGGTACTGCCCGTTGGTATTGAGCACTTGGCCCATCAGCAGCTCGGTGCCCACGGCGATAATTTCGGCAATCATGCTTCTTCCTCCAGCACCTGCCGGTTTTTCCAGAGAATTTCCCAGCCGGAGCAGACCGACAGCGCGCCGCAAATCCACGTCGCTATCCATGCCGGGGTCGTCAGCCACGGCCAGGGCGGCACCAGCGTCAGCATGATGACGGCAATCATCTGCACGGCGGTCTTCACCTTGCCGGACCTGCCCGCCGCCAGCACGATGCCGCGCCCGGCCGCGACCAGGCGGAAGCCCGAAACGATGATCTCCCGGGCAATCATCAGCAGCACGGGAATCATGTCCGCCTGCGTGCTCTCGCAGCAGAAATACACAAAGGGCAGCAGTACCAGCAGCTTATCGGCAATGGGGTCCATGAACTTGCCGAAGTCCGTGACAAGGCCGCGCTTGCGCGCAATTTTCCCGTCGATAAGGTCGGTGATGGCGGCAACGGAGAAAACCAGCGCCGCCATCCAGCGGCAGAACTCCCCGCCGGTGAGCAGCACCAGATAGACCGGCACCAGCGCGATGCGCACCAGCGTCAGTCGGTTGGGCAGATTCATCGATATGCGGCTCACAGCGCCACCCCCGTCACATCATAAACTTGCGCGCCGTCAATGCGCGCGGGCACGAACATGCCCGGCGCCAGAGGGCGCTTGGCGCGCAGCCATACGCTGCCGTCGCCTTCGGGCGCTTCCATGGCGGAGCGCCCGACGTACCAGTGGCCTTCTTTCCGTTCTACCAGCACGTCGCATGTGCTGCCGACGCGCCGGCGGTTGTTTTCCAGGGAAATGCGCGCCTGCAGGCGCATCAGCGCGTCCAGGCGTTCCTGGCGCACGTCCTCGGGCACCTGACCGGGCATTTCCGCCGCCGGCGTGTCCTCCTCGGCGGAAAAGGCAAAGGCGCCCAGCCTGTCAAACCGGGTTTCCTCCACAAAGTCCATCAGGCGGCGAAACGCGTCCTCCGTTTCGCCCGGAAAGCCGACAATCATTGTCGTGCGCAGGGTCAGCCCGCGCTCGCGCACGCGGCGGATGAGCGCGCGGATTTCCTCCGGCGTGCCCTGCCGGTGCATGGCCCGCAAAAGCTGCGCGTCGATATGCTGCAGGGGCAAATCCAAATAGCCGCAGGCCTTTTCCTCCTCCGCCAGCGTGTCCAGCAGCCGCTCGTCCACGCGGCTGGGGTAGCAGTACAGCGCGCGCACCCAGCGCACGCCGTCCAGCCGGCAGGTCTCCCGGATGATATCCGCCAGCCTTTTGCCGCCGGGCAGGTCGTCGCCAAAGCGGGTCGTGTCCTGGGCGATGAAGGTAATCTCCCGCACGCCTTCCGCCGCCAGCGCCGCCGCTTCGGCCAGGACGCTTTCAAAGGGGCGGGAACGGTACGGCCCGCGAATCAGCGGAATGGCGCAGTAGGCGCAGCGGTTGTCGCAGCCGTCGCCGGTGCGCACATACGCGGTATAGGCGGGGGTGGTCAAAACGCGCGGGCCTTCAAAGACGCCTTCGGAGCGCGCGCAGGCCAGGGGGCGTTCCCCGGCCTCCGCCCGGCCCAGCAGCTCGGCCAGGCGCGGATACGCGCCTACGCCCAGCAGCGCGTCTACCTCCGGCATCTGTTCGCGCAGCGCCGGCCCGTAGCGCTGTACCAGACAGCCCGTCGCCACCAGCAGGCGGCAACGGCCGTCGCGCTTGTACCGGGCCATTTCCAGCAGCGTATCAATGGACTCCTGCTTGGCCGGGTCGATAAAACCGCAGGTGTTCACGACGATGACGTCCGCGTCTGCCGGCCTGTCCGTTATCCGGTAGCCCGCCTCGCGCAACAGATGCAGCATCTGTTCGGTATCCACGCGGTTTTTCGCACAGCCCAGCGAAATGACCCCGACCGTCTCCAGCACCCGCAAACCGCCCTCCATGCGAATTGATGTTCGTATTATTACCGGGATATTATACCACGCCGCCTGTTGCGTGGCAATGCTTTGCACGGATTTTGCCCTCTGGGGGGCGCGGCGGGGATTCCCGCGCGGATTTCGCGTTTTTCCCTTGACAAACGCGGAGGCATTGCATATGATTCCAGATATGCTGGAAGCATGGAAGTGCCGGAAGCATGGAAGGAGTGTTGGTTGGATGGCGCTGACGATGGAAAAGCTGGTGGCGCTTTGCAAGGGGCGAGGGTATATCTTCCCCGGCTCGGAAATTTACGGGGGCCTGGCGAACACCTGGGACTACGGTCCGCTGGGCGTGGAATTCAAGAACAACGTCAAGCGGGCGTGGTGGAAAAAGTTCGTGCAGGAAAGCCCCTATAACGTGGGCCTGGACTGCGCCATTCTGATGAACCGCGAGGTATGGGTCGCCTCGGGGCATGTGGGCGGCTTTAACGACCCGCTGATGGACTGCCGCGCCTGCAAGTCGCGCTTTCGCGCGGATAACCTGATAGAGCGCTATACCCAGGGGCAGGAAACCGGCGACGGCTGGAGCAACGCGGAGCTGAAAGCCTTCATCGACGGGCATGACATCGTCTGTCCCGTATGCGGAAAAAAGGACTTTACGGACATCCGCCAGTTCAACCTGATGTTCAAAACCTTCCAGGGCGTCAACGAAGATTCCGCGGCCGAGCTGTATCTGCGCCCGGAAACCGCGCAGGGCATCTTCGTCAACTTCCAGAACACCATGCGCACCACGCGCAAGAAGCTGCCGGCCGGCATTGCGCAGATTGGCAAATCCTTCCGCAACGAGATTACCCCGGGCAACTTTATTTTCCGCGTGCGCGAGTTTGAACAGATGGAGCTGGAGTTTTTCTGCCGTCCGGGAGAGGACCTGCAGTGGTTCGACTATTGGCGCGCTTTCTGCCGGGACTGGCTGTACAGCCTGGGCGTCAAGCCCGAAAACCTGCGCCTGCGCGACCATGAGCCGGAGAAGCTCGCCTTCTATTCCAAGGCCACCACGGACATCGAATTCCTCTTCCCGTTCGGCTGGGGCGAGCTGTGGGGCGTCGCGGACCGCACGGACTATGACCTCAAGCAGCACCAGGAACACTCGGGCAAGTCCATGGAGTACCTGGACCCCGTAACCAACGAGAAGTTCATCCCGTACTGCATCGAACCGTCGCTGGGCGTGGATCGCGCCGTGCTGGCCCTGCTGTGCAACGCCTATGACGAGGAAGCGCTCGAAAACGAAACCCGCGTGGTGCTGCGCCTGCATCCGGCCCTGGCGCCCTATAAGGCCGCGGTGCTGCCGCTGCAAAAGAACAAGCTGGGCGCGCTGGCGGGCGAGATATACGCAGAGTTGGCCAAGCATTTCATGGTCGATTACGACGAGACGGGCTCCATCGGCAAACGGTACCGCCGTCAGGACGAAATCGGCACGCCGCTGTGCCTGACGGTAGACTTTGACACCGTGGAGGACGGCACCGTCACCGTGCGCGACCGCGACACCATGCAGCAGGTGCGCGTCCACCGGGACCACCTGCGCACGTATCTGGAAGAAAAGACGGCGTTTTGATATCCGTTCCGCCCCCGGCCTGCCTTCGGCGCCGGGGGCGGAAGAAAATTTGCACGAAGGCCTTGCGTTTTATGTTCACATACGGTATAATATCTTCCGTTGCTATGACGGTATCGTGCCGTCGAGTGCGTGTCGGCCCGTTGCGCTGATATAGCTCAGTCGGTAGAGCGCATCCTTGGTAAGGATGAGGTCACCAGTTCGAATCTGGTTATCAGCTCCAGAGGATCGCCCCTGCAGGAAAACCGCAGGGGCGGTTTTCTTTGCGCCGGCAGGGGGGCGGGTTTTGATCGCCCGTCCGCTGCTCCGCCTCCGCCCGTTGCTGGGCGTTTGCTGAAAACGGCGTATTCTGGAAGTACGCCCGCATGTCCGCGTACTGCTCCCAGAGCGTCGTGTCCATGTCCACGGATTTTTCCAGCACGCTCCGCGCCAGGCTCTGCAGCGATTCCTCCGAGAGATGCACTCCCCGCAGCCTCCCCGCCGCTCGTCTCGCCGCGTCGTCTGTCGCCTTTCTCCTCTCGTCCGCCTCCGCTTTCGCCTCCGTTGATACCGCCGGAATATTTTTCAGCAGAAATTTTTCCCTTCTTCGTCCACAACCCGCTTATATTTTCGGATGCCAGCGAGTAGGCTGTATAGCGAAGAGTATGCTTCGCCGCCGGGTATGGCTTTGGAAACAAAGGAACCGGTCTGGAACGGCGAAGAAGCCCCTCCTTCTATTGTTGTCGCTTCGTGCATATAAAACCTGTTTGTGTAGTAATCTCGGATGATGTGTCAGCCAATTCTTCGTTTGCTGCAGCTTGTACGTTGTTATCCGTGCCCTGCATATGCAGACCGTCCTGCGAACGATTTCAGCCAGACGTCAGAAATCTTGGGGAAGCCCCGGGTGATTTCGCTCCTGGGAAGAATCCCAAGCGAGCCGTCAGATGCATGCCGCACCTGAAGGGCAATCCACAGGGTGCCGCCTCGAAAGTCAATCGTCTTTCAGCCGGGGCCGACGATTTCGCCCGCCCGAAGGGAGAAGACAAATGCCGGATGAACGGCAAGGCGAAGAATTCTATCCCCCTTGATGGCAGCCGGCGCTTCACGCACCCGATGTACGTCCCGGGCACGTCGCGTGACTGTTTTCCCGGCAGGAGCGGATGTAACGGGAATCGAGGCAATATCATGCCATTTCAGTCTGGAAGCGGATATTTTTAACAAACCTGCGGAATCGACAGCGCGCTCCCGTGAGGGTCCGGCGCAAAGCGGCCGGGCCGTTTTGGCACGGTCCGGCCGCAGGTTTCCGATGGGGTTTTGCGCGCTGCGCTTCGGTTCAGGGGAGCGTCAGCGTGATGCTTTCTTCCGGAATGGGCACGTCATAGGCGTCGTCCGTGTCCCGGCAGGCGATGATTTCCACCGTGGCAGGCATGAATGTGGATTGCGGTTCCAGCGCTATGATTTCATAGGGCCATATCCAGCTGCCGTCCGGCTGCTCCTGTGGCGTTCCGAGGTTACCGCCGCTCTGGGTCGTATACTCGGACAGCGTCGTGCCGTCCAGCAGCACCTCGTAGGTCCATGCCGGCCCCATTTTTTCGCTGTAATACGGCGCATAGGCTTCCAGGGCGGCCTTGTCGGCGAACACGCGCTCCAGCTGGACTTCCACGGTCAGCGGCGTCAGCTCGCAGCGGGTCACGCGCAGCGTATAGTGCTTAAACGCCTGCTCGACGGGTTGGCCGTCCGGCAGCGCGGAAACCGTCTGGACGGTGGGCTTCAGCGTGAGCGACACCTCCAGGCCCTCCGCCGCCTCCGCCAGCCCGGCGTTGACCAGCTGCTCGGCGTAGGTGGCGCCTGTCGCGGTCTGGTTAGCGCTGCCCATTTCGATGTAGCCGTCGCCCGCGACGGGCACCTTGCCCTCCGCAATCAGGCGGTCGATACGGTCCAGGTAGTCCTGCGCGCCTGCCTCGCCAGCATCTGCGGCGATGCCGTCGATATCGACCACCTCGCCCGTGGGCAGCAGCGCCGAAAAGGCCATATCCACCACGCATTCCTGCACGGTCTGCGCTTCCTGCGCCAGCGCGAACAAAAAGCCGGCCTGGAGGATTTCGCCGGGTTCCACGAAAACCGCCTCCACGTTATACGCCGTGCCTCCGTCCGGAGATTCGCCGTTGATGGTCAGCCGGTCTGAGAGCAGATAAACCGGTTCGTCCAGCCGGTTTTCCATGGTCCAGGCCAGCGCGATGGCCTTTCCGTCAAAGACCGCGTCGATAATTTCCAGCTTCAGCGCTTCGCTCTGCACGCTTTCGTTTACCGGCAGCACCGTTTTTCCTTCCGGCTGGCGCAGGAGCATCTCCGAGCCCCAGACGGTCGCCGCGACGGCGATGCCGCCGCACAGCGCCAGAATCAGCGCGGTGACGAGAACGGCTCGCAGCGACAGCCGGCGTGCGGCCGGCCGAATCTGCGGGGAATGCAGGGCTTGACGCAAACGGTTTTCGCTCTCCTTTGACATGGCAAACACCTCCTGTCCGGCAAGGACGCGCATGCGCCTGTCAAAATCATGCGTTTTCATGGTGTGCATGCCTCCTCTGCCGCAATCATGTCCTTGAGTTTGGCCCGCCCGCGGGCCAGACGGCCCAGCACGGTGCCTATGGGAACGCCCAGAATGGACGCGATTTCCCGGGCCTTGAAGCCTTCGTAATAATAAAGAATCAGCACCCTCCGGTAGGGCGGAGACAGCGTCCGGAGCGCTGCCCACAATTCGCCGCCTTCCCGTTCAAATACGGGCTGCTCCGGAAGCTCTCCGGGGCTTTCGCGCCGGCTGCGGCGCAGGATGTCGTAGCAGCAGCGCACCAGGATGCGCATAAGCCAGGCATCGAAGCGGCGTTCGTCGCGAAGGGAGCCTGCGGCGCAGCCGGCCTGGAGGATGGCGTTGGAGACGGCGTCTTCCGCGTCCTGAGAGCGCCTGACAATGCTGACCGCGACGCGCATGAGGCTGACGCGCCTGTCCCAGGCTCTGGCCATTGCCGTGTTGGTATCCATAAGCTCTCCCCTTGCGCCGTTTTGTGTGTCATGACGCAGGATAGACGGGCGGGGGACGGGTTTTATTGCCTTCCTCCGCGATGTCCCGGTTTTTTTGTGCGATGGCCGCAAACGCAAAGACCGCCGCGCTTTGCAACGCGGCGGTTAGCTTGTCGGAAAAGGCCGGCGTTGCCGGCCTTTTCCGCCAGGACACGTTTCCCCTGCGCCTGGGGCGCGGCCGGGGAAACGTGCAGGGAAACCTTGCTGCGCAAGGCTTCCGAACCCGCCGCGCATGTCGCCGGGTTCGGATTGCATTTGGAGGGCTTCGGCCCTCCAAGCCTCCCCAAAGGGGTTTGTCGCTGCGGATGGCATAGGAAGGGGCTTGCCGCCCCTTCCTGCATCCCCGCAGAAGTGCGTTCCATTTGTCGATACGCAAAGACCGCCGCGCTTTGCAACGCGGCGGTCCGGGCGGGCAGGGGATTACCGGGCGCTCTTGATGGCCAGCCAAATCCGGTTATAAATCTGGATGTCCTGCGAAATGTCGTGGAAGAACTCGCAATTGTCCACGGTTTCCTGCGTCGGGAAGAGCGTTTCGTCGGCGCGGGTTTCCTCGTCAATCATCTCGATGGCGCCCGTGTTGGGCGTGCAATACCAGATTTCTTCAAAGTTCAGCAGCGCGATGTCCGGGCGGCACATGAAATTGATGAACGCCTCGGCGTTTTCGCGGTTCTTGGCGCCCTTGGGGATGCACATCGCGTCCACCCACACGTTGGAGCCCTCTTCCGGCACGACGTAGGCCAAATCCTCGTTGTAGCTCATCGCGTACGCCGCGTCGCCGGACCACATCACCGCCAGCGCGGCCTCTCCCGCAATCATCTTGTCCTTGGTTTCGTCGACCTGATACGCCTTGACGATGCCGTTTTGCTTCTGCTCGATGAGCTTATCCTTGGCCTCGTTGAGCGCGTCCATATCGCGCGTGTTCATCGAATAGCCCAGCATCTTCAGCGTTATGCCCAGCGAATCGCGGATGGAATCGAGCATGAACACGTTGTCCAGATACGCCTCGTCCCACAGGGACGTCCAGCTGGTAATCGGCGCCTCGACCATGGTGGTATTATACAGGATGCCGACCGTGCCCCACATGTAGGGCACCGAATAGCGCATCTGCGGGTCGTAGGAGGCCTCCTGGAGCCAGTCCAGGGTCAGCGCGGCGTTGGGGATATTCTCGTGGTTGAGCTCCTCAAGCAGGTCCTCCGCCATCAGCCGTTCGATGATATAGTCCGAAGGGAAAATCACGTCGTAGTTGGACGGATCGGCCCGTACCTGCACGAGCATGTCCTCGTTGGTGGTAAAGCGCATGTAGTTGACCTGAATCCCGGTCTCCTGCTCAAAGAGCGCCAACGCTTCCTCGGAGATATAATCCTCCCAGTTGTACACGTTGACCTCCCCTTCTGCCAGGGCGGGCAGCGCGGGCAACGCCATCAAGAGAACCAGCAGGGTACAAAGCAGCCTTTTCATGAGCGGGGAACCTCCTTTATCATGGTATCCGCCGGGTATTCCCGGCCCTGAAACCCTGAGCGCAGGGAGTGCAGGCTCTTTTTCTTGCGGCTCGTGCCGCGCAGATTGATAAACAGCAGCAGGGACAGGACGACCACAAACATCAGCGTGGACAGCGCGTTGATGGTCGGGGGAACCTTGCGCCGCGTCATGGAGTAGATGAGCATGGACAGGTTGCTGGTGCGCACCGAGGTAAAATAGCTGATGACAAAATCGTCCAGCGACATCGTAAAGGCCAGCAGCGCGCCGGTAATGACCCCGGGCATAATCTCCGGCAGCAGCACCTTGCGCAGCGCGGTGAAGGGCTTCGCGCCCAGGTCCAGCGCGGCCTCGTAGGTGTTGGGGTTCATGCGCCGCAGGCGCGGCAGCACGGAAAAGATGACGTAGGGGATGTCGAAGGTGATATGGGCCAGGAGCATCGTGCCGTACCCGCGCGGCAGCTTCACGAAGATGAAGAGAATCATCAGCGAGATGCCCGTGACGATGTCGGGCATGAGCATCGGGAGGTTGGTGATGTTCATGTAGAGGCTGCGGGTCCAGCTCTTCATGGAATGAATGCCGATGGCTGCGACGGTGCCCATCACCGTGGACGCCAGCGTAGCCAGCGCCGCCACGCTCACGGTGACATACAGCGCCTCGAGGATATCGCTGTCCATAAAGAGCGCCTGGTACCACTTGAGCGAAAAGCCGCCCCATACCGCGCGCGTCTCGGAAGCGTTGAAGGAATACACCATCAGCACGACGATGGGCGCGTAGAGAAACAGGAGCACCAGGCCCAGATACAGGCGCTTGAGCGTTTTCACCACAGACCGCCTCCCTCCGCCTGGCCCTGGGGATCCACCCGGTTGAGAATGCCCAGGCTGATGAGAATCAACGCCATCATAATCAGCGACAGCGCGGAGCCGAAGTTCCAGTCCCCCACGGTCAGGAACTGGTTTTCAATCAAATCGCCGAACATCATAAACGTGCCGCCGCCCAGCAGGCGGGGGATGACGAACGTGGTGACCGCCGGCATGAACACCATGGTGACGCCGCTGATCACGCCCGGCACGCTCAGCGGCAGCGTGACCTTCCAGAAGGTCAGCCATCCGTTGGCGCCCAAATCCTGCGCCGCCTCCACCAGGCGGCCGTCGCTTTTGTGCAGCACGGAATAAATCGGGAAAATCATAAACGGCAGGTAGTTATACACCATGCCCATCAGCACGGCGTTTTCGGTATACATCAGCTTCAGCCGCCCGATGCCCACCCATTCCAGAAAGCGATTGATCAGCCCCGTATCCTCCAGCAGCGTCATCCATGCGTAGGTGCGCAGCAGGAAGTTCATCCACATGGGAATGACAAAGAGCACCACGACGATGTTGGCGCGCTTAAAGTCGCGCGAGGCCAGAAACAGCGCCGCCGGATACCCCACCAGCAGGCAGATGAGCGTGCACAGCAGGGCCATCCAAAGGGAAAAGGTAAGGATGCCGATAAACTCCGGCGCGAGGAACAGCTCGAAATTGGCCAGCGTAAATTCCCCGTTCCAAGTGAAGGCGTAGTAAAAAATCAGGAAAATCGGCACCACCGTGAACAGCAGCATCCACACGCCGTACGGCGCGGCAAACAGCGACCGCTTCAAACCGCCATGCCTCCTTCGTCCTGCTTTTTCATGATGTGGATGCCGTCCGGCAGAATCACCAGGCCCACGCGCGCGCCCTCCGGGGTCAGGTCCGTGGAATGCACCTTAAAGACATGCTCGCCCGTTTCCACCATCATCTCGTAGTGGACGCCCTTGAACAGCACGGAACGCACCACGCCCTGCAGCATACCGCTTTCCACGGCGGTCACGTCGATGTCCTCCGGGCGCAGCACCACGTCCACGTCCTCGTTCGTCCCGAAGCCGCTGTCCACGCACACGAACTCCGTGCCCGCAAAGCGCACCAGCCGGTCGCGCAGCATGGTGCCCGGCAGAATATTGCTCTCGCCGATAAAGTCGGCGACAAAGGCGTTTTTCGGCTCGTCGTATATTTTCTTGGGCGTGCCAATCTGGTGGATGCGGCCGTCGCGCATGACCACGATGGTGTCGCTCATGGTGAGCGCCTCCTCCTGGTCGTGGGTGACATAAATGAAGGTAATGCCCAGCCGCTGCTGCATTTTCTTCAGCTCCAGCTGCATGTCCTTGCGCAGGCGCTGGTCCAGCGCGCCCAGGGGCTCGTCCAGGAGCAGCACCTCCGGCTCGTTGACCAGCGCGCGCGCGATGGCCACGCGTTGCTGCTGTCCGCCGGAAAGCGCCTCGATATCGCGCTTTTCATAGCCGCACAGCCCGACCATATCCAGCATCGCGCCCACGCGGCGCTTAATGTCCTGGCGCGATACCTTGGCGATTTTCAGCCCGAAAGCCACGTTTTCAAAGACGTTCAGGTGCGGAAAGAGCGCATATTTCTGAAAGACGGTATTGACATGGCGGCGATAGGGCGGCAGATGCGTAATATCCGTGCCTTCAAAGAGCACCCGGCCGCTGGTGGGCTGCTCAAAGCCGCCGATGAGGCGCAGCGTGGTCGTCTTGCCGCAGCCGCTGGGCCCGAGCAGCGTGACAAACTCGCGCTTTCGGATGTAGAGGTTGACGGACTTGAGCGCCTCAAAGCCGTCGAATTCCTTGGTGCAGTTTTCCAAATCGATAAGGTGCGTATCCTCTACCATCATGGCGCAGCGCTCCTTGCGTACAAAATCATCAGAAACTGGGCGGGGTGGCAATCCAGAGAACCCTGGCCGTCGATCGCCCGGCGTTGGAAATCCAGTGAACCGTCGAGGGATGAAAGCAGAACGATTCGCCGCTTTTTACCCGAAGCTTGGTCGACCCCAGATGCAAATGTACGCTTCCGGCAAACACATAGCCGAATTCCTCGCCCTCGTGCGGGTCCAGCGCCTGGGTGGCCTGGCCGGCCTTGAGCTCGACCAGAATGGGCTCCATTTCGTTCTTTTGCGCGTTGGGCACCAGCCAGAGAATCCGGCCGTATTGTTCGTCGTCCTTTTCGAACATATCGCCCTGCGCAAAGACGACCTTCTGCTTGTCCTCCTCGGTGAAGAAGGCCTGCGGCGTGGTGCCCAGGCATTCCAGGATATCAATCAGCGTGGCGATGGAGGGGGACGTCACATCGCGCTCTACCTGGGAAATAAAGCCCTTGGACAGCTCGCACCGGTTGGCCAGCTCCTCCTGCGTCAGGCCGCGCTGCAGCCGCAGTTGTCGGATTTTTTCGCCGATTTCCATTTTCTCGCCTCCCTGCCTGCCGCAGGCATGTCCTTCGCGCATGGAACGAATGCTAAACCTGAAGTTTAGAATTTCTGGCAGTTTAGAATCGCTAAACCCAAGGTCGGGTTATAGTAAACCACAGGTTTCGCGGAATGTCAACACATTTTCCGCTTTTCTCCGCGCGAAATTTCCGGATAGGGACGTCCGGGCGTTCGGGAACAAAAAAATTTTCAAAACAGCCCAAAAAGGCTTTACAATTATCAACGGATGTGCTATAATCAAGCCAACAAAAGGAAGGAAAAAAGGAGGCGTGAAACCGGGAGAGCGCTAGGACGGATCGCTTGGATCATATCTGGAAGGAAAAGAGGAAACTAAGAGCGCCCCGGTAAACGCCACTTCAGTCAGAGGGGAACAGCGAAAGCTGTTCCCCGTTTTTGCGTGCGCGGAAAGCGGCGTCCGTCTGCCCGCGTCCGGGCGCAAAAGCGGTCGAAAAGGCGCGAACATCCTATTGACGCCACGGGGGCCGGCATGCTACGCTATGGCTGGTTTTTTCTTTGAGTACAGCGCCATAGGGCCGGAAGAGGGATTCTGATGACTTTGGACGAGCTGCCCATGGGCCGCACGGCCGTCATTCGCGAGGTGGGCGGACAGGGCCCGCTGCGCCTGCGCCTGTTGGATATGGGTCTGATTCCCCGAACGCGCGTCACGCTGCAGAAAGTGGCGCCGATGGGCGATCCGATTGAAATCCGGCTGCGGGGGTATGAGCTGACGCTGCGGCGGGAGGATGCCCGGCATATCGTGGTGGAAACGGAGGCGGCGCAGGGATGATTTTTGCGCTGGCAGGCAATCAGAACAGCGGAAAGACGACGCTGTTCAACGCGCTGACCGGAGCGAACCAGCGCGTGGGCAATTTCCCCGGCGTGACGGTGGACCAGAAGATGGGCGATATCCGGGGAGTCAAGGGGTGCTCGGTGGTGGACTTGCCGGGCATTTACTCTATCCGCCCTTACACGCAGGAGGAAATCGTAACGCGGGACTTTATCCTGGAAGGGAAGCCCGACGGCATTATCAATATCGTGGACGCCACCAACATTGAGCGCAACCTGTATCTGACGTTGCAGCTGCTGGAGCTGCACATTCCCATGGTGATTGCGCTGAACATGATGGACGAGGTGCGCGCCAACGGCGGCGCAGTCGACGTCAAGCTGATGGCGAAGCGCCTGGGAGCGCCGGTGGTGCCCATCAGCGCCGCGAAGGGAGAGGGCGTCAGCGAGCTGGTCAATCAGGCTGTGGCCGCGGCCCGAAACCGGGTATACCCCGCCGTGACGGACTTTTGTCCCGACGGCCCGGTGCACCGCTGCATCCATGCGGCGGCGCACGTTATCGAGGACCATGCGCGCCGTCTGAACGTATCGCCGCGCTTTTGCGCCACCAAGCTCATCGAGGGCGACAACACCCTGGCCGATCGTCTGGAGCTGGACCAGAACGAGCGGGAAATGCTCGAGCATAACGTGGTGCAAATGGAGGACGAGACGGGGCTGGACCGGAACGAGGCGCTGGCCGACATGCGCTATACGTTCATCGAGGACGTGGTGGCCGCCTCGGTGGTCAAATGCCATGAGAGCCGGGAACACGCGCGCAGCATGCGCATAGACCGCATCCTGACCGGAAAGTACACCGCGCTGCCGGTGTTTTTCGGCGTGATGTTCCTGGTGTTTTTTCTGACGTTTTCCGTCATCGGCAGCGCCCTGTCGGACTGGCTGTCGCTGGGGATTGACTGGCTGAGCGGCGTGGTGGACGAGGCGCTGCGCGCCTATGGGCTCAACCGCGTGGTGCACAGCCTGGTCATCGACGGGCTGTTCGCGGGCGTGGGAAGCGTGCTGAGCTTTCTGCCGCTGATTGTGACGCTGTTTTTCTTCCTGTCCATTCTGGAGGATACGGGATATATGGCGCGCGTGGCGTTCGTTATGGACAAGCTGCTGCGCAAAATCGGGCTGTCGGGGCGCAGCTTCGTGCCCATGCTGGTCGGGTTCGGCTGTACGGTGCCGGCCATCATGGCCACGCGCACGCTGGCTTCCGACCGGGATCGCCGCATGACCATCCTGCTGACGCCTTTTATGAGCTGCTCGGCCAAGATTCCGATTTACGCGGTGTTCTGCGCGGCGTTTTTTGCCCGAAACCAGGCGCTGGTCATGATTGGCCTGTACGCGGCGGGCATCGTGCTGGGCATCCTGACGGCGCTTGTCCTCAAGCGCACGGCGTTTCGCGGCCAGCCGGTTCCCTTTGTCATGGAGCTGCCGAACTACCGCATGCCGTCGCCGCGGAGCGTGCTGCTGCTGCTGTGGGAAAAGGCGCGGGATTTCATCGAGCGCGCGTTTACCATTATTTTCCTGGCCACCCTGATTATCTGGTTCCTGCAAACGTTTGACATGCGGCTGAATGTGGTGGAAAACAGCGCGGACAGCCTGCTGGCCATGCTCGGCCGCCTGCTCGCGCCGCTGTTTGCGCCGCTGGGCTTTGGCGACTGGCGCGTCGCCACGTCGCTGGTGGCCGGGTTTTCCGCCAAGGAGGCCGTCGTCAGCACGCTGTCGGTGCTGACCGGCGCGGGCATGGCGGAGCTGGACAAGGCGCTGCCGGCGCTGTTTACGCCCGCATCGGCCGTCAGCTTCCTGCTCTTTACCCTGCTGTACACGCCCTGCGTGGCCGCGATTGCCACGGTTCGCCGCGAGCTGCGCTCCCGGTTTGCCACGCTGGGCGTGGTGGCGGCGCAATGCGCGATTGCCTGGTGCGTCGCGTTTCTCGCCTATCGCATCGCGCAGTGTTTCTAGGCGGCCGGGCGGAGCTTTCGCGCGCCTTCGCATACGACAAGCCGGCGGCTCTCCAGGCCGTTCCGTCATTTTGCAAGGAAAACGCGGGTGAAAACATAAGAAAGTGCATGGAAATGTGCGGCGGAAACCGAACCTGCGCAAAGATTTGATTTCTTTGCTTGACAAAGCGGCCTGCGATGTGTATGATTATGAGCAATACTTCGGCAAGGCCGGCGGAGGCAAGGGCATGGAAGGTCACGCGGTGCAAAATCGAGAGGAACTGCCCGTCGTTATCGACATCCAGGGCGTGCACAAGACGTTCCCCGCGCAGGGCGGGGACATTGTCGCGCTGGATGGAATTGACCTGAGCATTCGCAAAGGGGACATATTCGGCATTATCGGAATGAGCGGGGCGGGCAAGTCCACGCTCATTCGCTGCATTAACCGCTTGGAAGCGCCGACGGAAGGGCGCATCCTCATCCATGGCAAAAACATCCTGACCGCCGGCGAGCGGGATTTGCTGGCGATGCGCCGCAGCGTGGGCATGATTTTCCAGCAGTTCAACCTGCTCATGCAGCGCACGGTGGAAAAAAACGTGTTCTTTCCGCTGGAGATTGCGGGCGTGCCGCGCGACAAGGCGCGGGAGCGGGCCAGGGAGCTGCTGGCGCTGGTGGGCCTGGAGGAAAAGGCCAGGGCGTATCCGGCGCAGCTGTCC
>NHCFR05603__coassemble_279_pt1 | contig 49233 bp, 41 predicted proteins | sample NHCFR05603__metabat2_high_PE_044 | metagenome-assembled genome bin NHCFR05603
GCGTTAAGGGGCTGCTTCCTCTCGAAAACAGCCCCTTTGTCGGCGGTCTGAAGCCTTGCTGCGCAAGGCTTCCGAACCCGCCGCACATGTCGCCGGGTTCGGATGGCAGTTGGAGGGCTTCGGCCCTCCAAGCCTCCCCAAAGGGGTTTTTCGACAGGCTGGAGCGGCTGCAAGCCGCTTCCGCTATCATGTTCCGCCCGTGCGCTTCGCGCACAGGAACATGATGTCCCCCTTCGCTGCAAGGCGGCTCCGTCTGCCTTGCAGCGAAATACCGTCGCCGTTTCAGGCCTCCACGCGCTGGAGAATGCGGGTGCCCACGCGCGCGGCCCACGCCTTTCCCCCGCGGATGAGCGACTCCAGCCGCATCTGCACGTTGCCCTTTTCGTCATAGGCGGCAAAGAGCGTGCCGCCGCAATAGGTCAGCGGAAGCTTCTCCTCCTCGCGCTGCGCAAAGAGCTTTCCGTTTTCCTCCGTGACCGTCACGTCCACCGGCACGCCCTCGTGCGAGCGGAACGTCCCTACGACCATCTGCGGATCGCCAAATTCGCGCCCCGCCGGCGCAAACCAGCGCAGCGGCGTTTCCACGGGCTTGCCCATGACCGCGTTGTACATGGCCCAGACGAACGCTTCCGCGCCCGCGTCCCCCTGGTTGCACAGCGCCGCAAAGCCATATCCTTCGCCCAGGAACAGGCCGCCGTGCGAGGAGGTGCCGTGCAGGCCGCCGGAATGCTCGCAGACGACATGGCCGTCCAGGGCGCGCTTGTTGAGGCCATAGCAGTAAAACGGCGCGCGCTGCACCGGGAACTGGCTGCCAATCATCATTTCCACGGCCTCCTTCGCAATGGCCTGTTTGCCCTCGTGCCGGCCGTAGTTGGACAGGCAGCGGTAATACACGGCCATGTCGCGCGCCGTCGATTTGACCACCGCGCAGCCGCGGAAGGGCGGCAGAACCGACCATTCGTCGTCGCAGACCAGCTTGCCGTCCACACGTTCAAAAAGCGACGTGATGTTGCCGCCGGCAATGGCGCGCGCCTGCGTTCCGTCCACGTCCAGCACCGTGCGGGTCATGCCCAGCGGCCCCCACACGCGCTCCTGCAGCAGCTCTTCCAGCGTGCAGCCCGCCGCCTTGTCCACAATATAGCAGAGGATGGCGTAGCCTTCGTTGGAGTAGCTCATGTACTCGCCCGGCGCGCCCAGCGCGGGGTATCCGCATGTTTTGATATAGTCGATAATCTGCTCCACCGTGTCAAAGGCGTTGGGCGCGGTCTCGCGCAGCTTTTTCGCCCATTCGCTCTGGCGCGTTTTGACATGCATGGCGATGGACCACTCCAGCGGCTCCATGGGCGGAATGCCCGTGGTATGCATGGCCAGATGGCGCACCGTCACCGCGTCGCGCGGCGTGCCGGGGATATCGAATTGCGGGAAATACCGATAGACCGGGTCGTCAAAGGAAAGCTTTCCGTCCGCCGCCAGAATCGCGCAGGCCAGCGCGACCATGGACTTGCCCATGGACGCAATGCCCTGGACGGTGTTTTCATTGAGCATGCGGGAGCCGTCCTCGTTGGCGCGCCCGTATCCGCGCTGGAATACGGGCCCCTCGGGCCCCCACAGCGCCACCGAGATGCCCGGCAGCTCCTGCTTTTCAAACAGGGACGACAGATAAGCGTCCAATACCTTGACGTCGATTTCCAAACCTTCCGCCTCCTCCATGGAATCTGTATGCAGATTTCACCCTGCCAAACAGCCATATTGTAGCATAAAAACGACAGTTTTGACAGTCCTTGCTGTATTTTGTTGTCCGATGGGCGAAATTCCTGCCGCCCGTTTTTCTGCGCGGCGTTCTGCCGTCGCGACGGATGTTTCGCGCATGTTCCGAGACATTTTGTTCCGGCCCGCGCATAATTCGGGCCGATTTTCTTGCCTCCGTTCCCGTTTTCTGGTATCCTGATGCCAGCAAAAAGGAGGGAGTTTCATGCAGTATCCGCAGCCGGAAAAAAAGCCCGTCAACAAAAAAAGGGCGGGCGTCGCCATTGTCACCGTGCTGGTTGTCGCGTTGGTCGTCGTGCTGTTCTTCGTCTTCGCGCCCTACACGGTCGTCCCCACGGGGCATACGGGCGTGGTGGTCACGATGGGCCGCGTGTCGGACGAGGTGCTCGGCGAGGGCCTTCACTTCAAGCTTCCCTGGCAGAACGTCGTGCTCATCGACAACCGCACCCAGAAGGCCAGCCTGCAGATGCAGGCGTTTTCCTCAGATATCCAGCAGGTGCAGGTGCTCTGCTCGGTCAACTACAGCGTCAACCGCAGCACCGCGCAGGAGCTGTATAAAAACGTAGGCACGTCCTATTATGCCACGGTCATGGAGCCGCGCATCATGGAAAACGTCAAGGCCGTCTTTTCCAAGTATTCCGCGGAAAACCTGGTCGGAGCCCGCGAAACGCTCTCCCAGCAGGTGCGCGATTTGCTCAGCCCCGAAATGGAATACTACGGCATCAACGTGCTCAGCGTAGCCATCGAGGACGTGGACTTTACCGACGCCTTCACCGACGCGGTCGAAAACAAGCAGGTGGCGGAGCAGACGAAGCTCAAGACGGAAATCCAGCAGGCCGAGCTGCTCATCGTGGAGCAGACCAGCGCCGAGCGCGCCGTGGTAGCTGCCAACGCGGATGCCGAGGTCGCAAAAATCAACGCGGACGCCGAAGCCTACGCCAAGCGCGTGCAGGCAGAAGCCGAGGCCGAGGCCAACCGGCTTATCGCCGCCTCCATCACCGACGAGCTCATCCGCTACGTCCAGATGAACGGCTGGGACGGCGCCCTGCCGAGAATCATGACGGACGGCTCCGGCTTCATGCCGCTCATCGACGTGACCGATACGCTCGAGCCGGAACCGGAAGCATAATGCCGGCCGCGCCGCGGCGAAACGCCGGCACGCGCCGGACCGCTCCCCGCCCCGAGCGCGGCTTTCCTGCACAAACGCTGACGCCCCGCCACGGGCTGCCCGAAGCAGCCGTGGCGGGGCGTCAGTACAAGAGGGGAACGTTGATATCTATGGCAACACAGCCGGGCGTGGCCTTGGCCCATCCCGCCGTGGGGTTTTCCTGTTGTCCTTTCGCGCTCCCTTATCGCCCCTCCCGAAGCGCGGATGCGCTTCGGGAGGGAGGCCGGGTCATTCTACCGTAATCTTGCGCGACACGGGCGAGTCTTCCTTAATCTTGGGCAGCGTCACATGCAGCACGCCGTTGCGATACTGGGCCGTGATGTGCTCCTCGTCCACGCCTTCCACCGTAAAGGTCCTGCGAACCGACCGGCTGCCAAACGCCGTCTCGTTCTCGTTGCCTTCCTTGTGTTCTGCGGCGATGGTCAGCCTGCCGTCCTGCAGCGAAACGTCGATTTCGTTCGGCTCAAAGCCCGCCATCTCGGCATCGAGCAGGTACGCCTGCTCCGTCTCCTTGACCGCCGTGCGCATCGTTCCAGTGCTCATATCCCAGAACGGGCGGAAAAAGTCATCCTGAAACGGCCAGTAGCCAACCACATTGCGGCGGGTCGTCGGAGTATTGTTGTAGCGAATCATATTCAACATATTGAGTTCCTCCTTATCGTCGTTCCCCCCTGGCGGTTCCTCCGCGGCGGCGATGCGCTTTGGAAGTTCTCCGTGCCGGGGACTTGTTTTCCTTTGGTACGGGCAAAGTATACCATTAACATCAAAGAAAGTCAAAGTCATAAATTTCCCCCGTTTTTCTCAAAATTTGAAAATATCTCTTGAAATCTCCGTATTTCTAAAAATATCGAAGAATTTCTGGCAAGGTAATTTTCGTCAAATCGCCCGCAAAAACAGAAGCCGGGACAAAAGACACTTGTTTTTGCGTTTATGTTATGTCATACTTTGGGAACAGCATTTGAAAGGGGATTATCATGAAGAAACTACGTTTCTTGGCTTTTCTTTTGGCCTTGCTGCTGGCGTCCGCCTGCGCGCTGGCAGAACCCGCGGACGATCCGGTGTTCATGACGGCCGGCACGCAGACCATTCTCCTGAGCGAAGCGCAGGCCATGCTTGACTCGACCTATGCGCAGCAGCTGGAGTACGCCGAGTCCTACGGCTATTCCATGACGGAGGCGGACCTGCAAACCATCAAGGAATATGTTATCAATTCCCTGAGCCAGCGCGTGGTCATGAAGAACAAGGTGGCCGAGTACGGCCTGGGCGAAATCACGGAAGAGGACCGCGCCTCGCTGCGCGAGGAAGCGGACCGCGTTTTTTCCGAGTCGCTCGAAGCCTATATCGACACCCTGGTTTCCTATTACGGCATCACCGAGGAGGAAGCCCGGACCGAGGCGACCACCATGCTGGATACCTATGGGCTCAGCGCGGAATCGCAATACGAGCTGATGCTCGACGCCCTGCCCTATAACCGCCTGTTCGACTATGTGACCCAGGACATCACGGTCACGGACGAGCAGGTGCAGGCGGAATACGACACCAACTACGTCGCGGCCGACCAGGAGGAGTTTGCCTCCGATTTGAGCCGCTACGAGTTCTACGCGACCTACCCCGACATGTATGACATGTACTACGGCGGCGATATCTACTACATCCCCGAGGGATTCCGCACGGTCAAGCACATCCTGCTTTCCGCGCCGGAAGCCATCGCCACGGAGATGACGGAGACCGACGCGCTGCTGACCGCCGAGCGCGACACGCTCGATGCGCTCAACGAGGAAATGTACGCGCTGGAGAACGTGGTGGAAGAGCCGGCCGAGGAGGGCGACGCGGAGTCCACGCCGCGCACGGCGGAAGAAATCCAGGCGGACATCGACGCCACCAACGCCCGCATCGAAACGCTGGAAGCGCAGTACGAGGAGCTGAAGGAGTCCATCCTGCCCGCGCTGCAGGAAACCATTGACACCATCTACAGCCGCCTGGAAGGCGGCGAGGATTTCGACGCGCTCGTCGCCGAGTACGGCGAGGACCCGGGCATGGAATCCTCCCCGAACGGATATATGGTCCACGAAAGGTCCACCAACTGGATTGAACCGTTCCGCGCGGCGTCGATGGCCCTGGCCAACGAGGGCGACGTCAGCGATCCGGTGCTGACGGATTTCGGCGTACACATCATTCAGTACGTCGGCGATGTGGAAGGCGGTCCGGTGCCGATGTCGGAGACCACCCGCCAGACCATTTACGACAGCCTGCTCTACGCGGCGCAGAACGAGCGGTTCTCCCTGGAGCTGGAAGCCTGGATGGAGGCGTTCCCGGTAGAAACCAACGACGCGCTGCTGGTGATGCCGCAGCTGGTCGCGGCGGAGGAAGTCCCCGCCGAAGAGGCGCCCGCCGAGGACGACGCGTCCGCCGGGGATGCGGAGGCCGTCGGCTGATTGTCCCGAAGCAAACCCCCTCCGGAAACGGTTTCCGGAGGGGGTTTTAATTTGTCGGAAAAGGCCGCGCTGCCAGCCTTTTCCGCCAGGACACGTTTCCCCTGCGCCTGTGGCGCGGCCGGGGAAACGCGCAGGGAAACCTTGCTGCGCAAGGCTTCCGAACCCGCCGCGCATGTCGCCGGGTTCGGATTACAGTTGGAGGGCTTCGGCCCTCCAAACCTCCCCCAAGGGGTTCTTCGACGGTCCGCCGCTGCGGATGGCACAGGAAGGGGCTGGCCGCCCCTTTCTGCATCCCCGCAAAAGTGTGTTCCGTTTGTCGATACGCTGAGGCCGGCAAAGCCGGCGCAGGACACGTTTCCCCTGCGCGCCCGGGGTTGCGGCGGCGCACGCCCCGACCCCGGACGGCCCGGGCGCGGCCTTAGCTGTAATATCTCCGCTTCGGCTTGGGAATCTTCTTGCGATGCGCGCGGCGCCGTCTGAGGAGCAGCTTAATGACCGCGCGCAGCGTCAGCAGCACCGCGACGGCCGCCAGAATCGGGGGCAGCGCCCAGTCCCAGGAAAACGGCGGGAACAGCGAATCGTCCGCCTGCACGCGCTCTTCGATTTCCTCCAGCGTCGGCGGCGCATCCTGGCGCGCGTCCACGCTGCGCGTTGCAATCAGCTCATACTGCGCCGTCTCCCCGTTTTGCAGGTAGAACGTCATAATCCCCATGACCTGGCCGATGGTAATCGGCGCGCGCGCCTCGGACACCCACTCGATGCTGGTGAAGGACGACACGTCCGCCGTCAGAAACTCCACGTCTTCCTTGCGCCCGGTAATCGCAGCCTTCTGGTCCGGGTCTATCGGCTGAATGTCCAGCCACAGCTCGCCCAGCCGGATTTCCCGCAGTTCCTCATCGCTCAGGCCGCTGTTTTCAAAGCGCGTGACCTGCTCGGGATCAAACCCGGAGATTTGCAGTTTGGTCGGGTCCTGCGCGTAGATTTCCTCCGGCGTAATGGACTCGTAGAGCGTAAAGCCGTATTCCAGCAGCCGCCTTGCGTCCGCCCAGCGGCTGTAGTAGCCCGAATACATGACCACCGCAATGAGCTCCACGCCGTTTTCCTCCGCCGCTTCCACCAGCACATAGCCGGCGTTGGAGGTGAACCCGGTTTTTCCGCCGATGCATTTTTCGTAGTAATAGTCGTTGTCCTCGCGGATGAGGTTATTGCTGTTGTATATGGTACGGGACGGGTTGTGCTCCGTGGAGGAAAGGGCGTATGCCTGGGTGCCGATGATTTCGCGGAACGTCTCGTTGTCCAGCGCCGCGTCCATGATAATCGCCAAATCGCGCGCCGTGCTGATGTGCAGGTCGTCGTGCAGGCCGTTGGGGTTGTTAAAGTGCGTGCTGGAAGAGCAGCCGAACATCTGCGCGACCTCGTTCATCAGGTCGGTAAACGCTCCGATGCTGCCCGACACGTATTCCGCCACGGCGTTGGCCGCCTCGTTGCCGCTGGGCAACATCATGCCGTAAATGGCGTCGCGCAGCGTGACCTGCTCGTGCAAATCGAACGGGACCATGCTCGCCGCTTCGTCCCCGCCCATGTCCAGGGCGGTCTCGCTAATCTCAATCACATCGTCCAGATTCCCCAGCTGCAGGGCGATGTAGGCGGTCATAATCTTGGTCGTGGAGGCGGGAAACATGGCCTGGTCGGCGTTGCGCTCCATCAGCACGTCGCCCGTCGAACGCTCCATGACGATATAGCTGTGCGCCACCAGGTGCTCCGGCAGCAGGTTTTCCGGCGTCTCCGTGGAGTATTCCGACGCGTTCGGGTCGCGTGTGGGATTGACAAACGGCTGTTCGCCCTCTTCCGCCCACGCGCAGGACATCAAGCCAAGGCAGAGCAACACCATCGCCGTCAGGCGTCTTACCATGCCTTGTCCTCCTTCCCGCATCGGTTTCGTACCGCGCAACAAGTAGATATTATACCACACTCCGCGCCTTTTGTATATCCGGCGTTTGTTGTCGCCATTTGCTCCCATTTTACCGTTTTGTGACGTATTTAGGTATACAACGGTTGAAATGGCGCAAATCATGTTAAGATTTTGCGAAATTCCTCTTGCATTTTTTCGTGCGACCCGTTTATAATTGGGTTATAAATGACGGTGTCATGAGAAAGGGTGTTGTCGCATGGCGAAAAAATTGTTGCTCGTGGACGACGAGCCATTGATTATAAAGGGTTTGCGGTTCAGCCTGGAGCAGGACGGCTATGAAGTGGATTCCGCCGCGGACGGCGAGGAGGCCATGGCGAAGTTCTCCGCGGGACGGTATGATCTCATCCTGCTGGATGTCATGCTGCCGAAAATCAGCGGGACGGAAATCTGCCAGCGCATCCGCGAGCGCTCCAACGTGCCGATTATCATGCTGACGGCCAAGGGCGAGGACATGGACAAAATCCTCGGGCTGGAATACGGCGCCGACGACTATATGACCAAGCCCTTTAATATCCTGGAGGTCAAGGCCCGCATCAAAACCATCCTGCGCCGCGCACAGGCCGCGCCCGCGCGGGAGGAAAGCAAAATCATCCGCGTGCACGACCTGGAGGTCAATCTGGTCAACCGGACGGTGCGCCTGGCGGGCAAGGACGTCAAGCTGACCGCCAAGGAGTTTGACCTGTTGCAGCTGTTCATCACCAACCGGGGCCGCGTGTTCAGCCGCGAAAACATGCTGGAAACGGTATGGAAATATGACTATCTGGGCGATATGCGCACGGTGGACGTGCACATCCGCCGCCTGCGGGAAAAGATAGAGTCCAACAACGCGCAGCCTGAGTTTATCTTCACCAAGTGGGGAGTGGGCTACTATTTCACGGATAAGGACTAAACAGATATTTTTCAGCATCCGCTGGAAAATCCTAATCGCTTTCCTGTTGATTCTGGGCGTGGCTTTTTATGTTATCGCCACGTCGCTTATCAATCTGGTGGGCGATTATCTGTTTCAAACCAAGGTCAATGCGGAGACGGCCACCGTGCGCGAGATGGCGACCCGTTTCGCCCAGCAGTTCGCCCGCGGGGACGCGGAGCTGCTCTATGAAGACGCCCTGGCGGCCGGCCGCAGCCTGGAAGGACGCCTGCTCATCCTGGACATGGATGGCAAGGTACAAATCGACACCTTCTCCCAGTACAACGGCTGGCGGCTCGGTCATCCCGAGGTGATCAGCGTGCTCAGCGGCCAGGAATACGACTACGGATTCCATCTGCAAAGCGGCGGCCAGACCTCCGAAACCCGCGCGCTTTTCGATTTTCTGCGCAACACGCAGACCGGCCAGCAATGGGTAGGCTATTTTACCGCCGCCCTCATCTCCAACAACAGCCGCCTGGGCGTCGTGCTCTATTCCGTCAGCGTGCAGGACATGGTGGATAACCTGCGGGCCATGCAGGACCGGATGCTGCTGTATTTCTTTGCCGTGGCGCTGGCCGTGCTCGTCACCACGCTCGTTTTCTCCCGCATCATCACCAATCCCATCGCCGCGCTGACCGAGGGCATCAAGCGCATGGGCCGCGGCGATTTGTCCGGCCGCGTGGAGGTGCACGGCATCGACGAGATGGCCCGCCTCGCGGAGACGTTTAACCAGATGAGCGAAAAGTTGGAGCACCTGGACGCCTCGCGCAACGAGTTCGTCTCCAACGCGTCGCACGAGCTGAAAACGCCGCTGGCCACGATGAAGATTCTGCTGGAATCCATGCTGTACCAGGACGACATGCCCGCGGAGCTGCGGAAGGAGTTCCTGGGCGACATCAACAAGGAGCTGGACCGCCTCAGCCAGATTGTGACCGACCTGCTGACCCTGGTGCAGAGCGACACGCACGAATACAAGCTCTCGCGCAAAAACGTGCTGCTGCGCGACCTGGTTGACGAGACGCTGCACCGGCTGGAGCCGCTGGCCCAGGAGCGCGAGCAGCGCCTGGAGTTTTCCGCCGAGTCGGAGTGTCCCCTCTTTGCCGACCCCGTAAAAATCGAACAGGCCATCTACAACCTGGTCGAAAACGCGCTGAAATACTCGCCCGCCGGCGGCCAGGTGCAGGTTCGCCTGTGGCAGGAAGGCAAAACGGCCGTGCTGGAAGTCACCGACTGCGGCCCCGGCATCCCCAAGAAGGATCAGCCCCATATTTTCGACCGATTCTATCGCGTGGACAAGGCCCGTTCCCGCGCCACCGGCGGCAACGGCCTGGGCCTTTCCATCGTCCATCAGGCCGTCGTCATGCACGAAGGCAGCGTGTCCGTGCGCAGCGAAGAGGGGCACGGCTCCACCTTCCGCATGGAGCTGCCGTTGGCCGAATGAGGAGGAAAATCATGCAGAACAGGCGTGTCTGGACAGTATGGGCCGCGCTGCTGGCCGCGCTCCTGTGCGTGGGGCTGCTGGGCGGCTGCGCGCAGGAGGCGGCGCCGTCCGCCGCCACGCCGTCCCCGGAGCCTGCGCAGGATCAGCCGGAGATTTCCCCGGCAGCGGGTTCCGCTATGGCCGAGCAGCGCACCGTGCCGCTGTATTTCCGCATGCAGGGCGAAGCCTTGCTGGCGCGGGAGACGCGCACGCTGCGCATTCCCTACGACAAACAGCCCGAAGCCGTCATCATCGAGGCGCTGATTGACGGCCCCAGCGCCAGCCTCCTGGACCTGGTGGGCGTGTTCAACGCCGGCACGCGCGTATCGGTCAGCGCCAGCGGCAGCACGCTTACGGTCATCCTCAGCCGCAGCTTCCTGGACACGCCCTCCGACGCGCCCGCCAACTGGGAAAGCGATGCGGCCTGGCGCGCGGAAGTCCTGCTGCGGCGCAGGCTGGCCCTGTTGTCCATTGTCAACGCCATCACCGAATCCACGCAGTATACCGCCGTGCAGCTGCTGGTGCGGGAAACGAACGACCTGGAAAGCGCCGGGGTGCGCGTTCCCCTTTCCACCTTTACGGAGGAAGTCGACGACGAAACGGCGCTTCTCGGCCCTGTCACGCGCGACGAGGCGTCCCTCCTGACCCACCACAACACGGCGCAGGCCATCCTGGAATCCTGGCGTGCGCGCGACTTTGAGCGCATGTACCGCTTCGTCGCCCAGATGGACGGCGACCGGCCTGCGGAATCGGAATTCCTGCTGCTGCTGGCCGCCATGCCCGGCTCGCTCAGCGAGTATTCCCTCTCGCCCGGCTCCGTTTCCGCCGACGGGCAGACCACCATCCTGACCGCCGACATTACCCGCTCGGACGAGGGCGGGCAGTGGCGCCTGGAAAACTATCCGCTGTGCCTGACGCTGGAAAACGGGCTGTGGAAAATTCCCTACGCAACGCTGCTGCGGATGCTGGAGGCGACGCAATGAAAAAACGATGTCTGGCCATCGCGCTGTGTTTTCTGCTCCTGCCGGCGCTGACCGGCTGCGTCAGCGATCTGCTGGTGGAAAAGGAATCCACCGGCGATACCCTGCCCGATGTCCGCCCGGGCCCTTCCGCGCCCGTGGGCGACAGCCAGTCCGATCGCAGGGTCAGCGCGGTGCTCTATCTTCCCGACGCGGAGCTGACGCGCCTGACGGCGCAGGATCGCACCGTATCGGTAGAAGCCGGCGATTCCCTGGAAAAGGCGGTGGTCGATGCGCTGCTGGCGGAAATCAACGCCAGCGACTTCCGCCCCGGCCAGAGCGTCAGCCTCGCGCCCGTCTCCAACGCGGTGGAGGTAACGCGCGATCTGGTCACGGTCAACCTGGGCACGTCGGCCCGCGCCCTGGGGTCCGAAGCGCTGTTCGCCCTGCGCATGGCCATCACCAATACGCTGACCACCCTGACCGACATCAACTATGTCAACATCCTCATCAACGGCCGCGATCCCGGCCTGGACGTGCGCATGCTGCTGCCCACCGGCGTGCTCTCGCGCTACCCCAGCACGGATATCAGCGCGCAGCTGACCCAGGTTTCCGTGCAGCGCTCGGCCACGGACGGAGAGCTGCAAAAGACCGTAGCGCTCTATTTTCCCTCGGAGGACGGCGAAATGCTGCTGGGCGAGGTGCGCGACGTAACGTTTTCTTCGCGGGACCTTGCGCTGTACGCGCAGGTGCTGCTGGAGGAGCTGCAAATCGGGCCGCTGCAATCGGGCATGCGGGCCATCGTGCCGCCGCAGGACTATTTTGAGCGTTCTCCTTCGCTCACCGTGGTCAACGGCACGGACCGCTACATGGAAATCTACCTGCGCGAGGAGACCGACGATTACCTGCTGCTCAACGGCGGCACCCGCGCGCAGCTTCTCGGCTCCATCTGTTATACCCTCACCAGCTTCATCCCCGAGCTGGAGGGCATCGTAGCCTATATCGGCGGCGAAACCGTCACCTCCCTGACGCTGGCCGACGGGAGCACCTGGTCCTCCCCCACCGGCCGCCTGACGCGCGAGACGTTTGCGTCCTTCGCCGCGGACATGTGCACCGTATACTTCCCGCTGGCCGACGGGACGGGCCTGCGCGCCGTACAGCGGCCCATTGCCCAGAACCAGCGCACCCAGCCGCGCGCGCTCCTGCGCGAGCTCATGGATCCCCCGAGCGATCCCTCGTTCTCCCCTGCGCTTCCCCAGAGCGTCAGCGACGCGGATATCCTGGGGCTGCAAATCACCTCGGACACGGCGCTGGTCAACCTCTCCGACGCCTTTGCCGCCGCATGCGCAGGCATGACCGCGCAGCAGGAGCGCGATATGATTTATGCCATAGTCAACACGCTGACCGAGCTGGGCGGCGTTGCGCGCGTGCGCCTGTACGTCGACGGCGTGCAGTCGCAGCTGGCCGGCCATCTGTTCATCGGCGGAGAATTTCTGCGCCACACGGGGCTCATCCGGCCCTGAATCCGCAGCGACAGGAGACGCAAGGCGATGGAAAGAATACTGCGGGCCGTCACGCCCGTTCGAAATCTGTTGGACGCACGCGCCTACCGGCGCTTTGCGCGCGCACAGCTGGAACAGGGCGTCGTGCTGCGCGGGCGCGAGACGGCGCATCTGTTGGGCCGGGCGCAAATCGCGCTGGTGGACGCCTGCCTGGTGATGCAGGGGCGGGATGAAGTGCGCCAGGTGGCCGCGCCGTTTTCCCTCTGTCCGCTGGAGGCGCTGCGCAGGCAGGGGTCCTGGATGATGCTGACCGCCGCGGTCACGCTTGGCTGTGCGGGCTACGCGCCGCTGGAGCGCTTCGTGCGGGAGATGGGGTTTCAGGCCGAGCGCATGGCGCGCCAGTTCCCGCAAACCGGTTCCCTGCCCTATGACGACGCGCGCCGCCTGGACACGACCATCCATCGCGACGCCGGCGGCCTGCGCGCCTTTTCCAAGGGCGACCCGGAGGCGGTGCTCGCGCGCTGCACCCAGGCCCTCAACGGGCGTGAGCGCCCGTTGGAAGACGCCGAGCGGGCCCAGGCGCTGGAGACCGCGCGCCGGATGGAAGCGCAGGGGCTGCGCACGCTGGCTTTTGCGACGCGCCTGTGCGACGGAACGTCGCCCGAGGAATCGTCAATGACGTTCCTGGGCGTGTTGGGGATGGGCGACCTGCCGCACGAGGCCACGGCGCGCCAGATGGACGCGCTGCGGGCGCTGGGCATCCGGCCGGTGCTGCTGGCCCGCGCGCCGCTGACCGAAGGCACGGTGCGGGCCAGCGGCGTGCTGGCGGGGGACGCGCAGCTGCTTCAGGGAAACGCGCTCGCGCCCCTGGACGGGGACGCCCTGCGCGACGCGCTGCGCCGCGCCGGCGCCGTGGTCTCTCTGGAACGGCGGCAGAGGCGGCGCATAGCCGCCGCGCTTCGGGAACAGGGAATCGTCGTTACGGTGGGCGGCACGCCCTGCGCGGACGTAAGCGTTGCTTTCTCGCCCGAGGCGGATGCGGACGCGCTGCTGTCCGGCGGGCTCGACGCGGCGCTGCGGCTGCTGTCGGATTGCCGTGCCTTTGAGGGGGAGGCGTAATACATGCGCGGATGGGAGAGGCTTCTTCGGGCCGGCCGGCCCGCGCCTTTCTTTTTCGCGCGTCGTTTTGTGCTGTGCCTGACGCTCTGCTGTGCGGCCGGCCTCTGTCTCGGGCGCACGTCCGGCTATGCGCCGTGGCTGTGGCTCTTCCCCGTCTCCCTGCTGGCGGCCGCGTGGCTGCTGCGCTGCTTCCTCCCGGTATGCCGGCTGGCGCTGTGCGGGGCGCTGTTCTCCCTGGGGCTGACGCTCTGCGCGCAGGCGCTGCACGCGCCCGCGCTGCCGCCGCTGGGGACCTGGACGGTGCACGGCCTAGTGGAAGGAACGGTATCGCGCAGCGAAAACGGCATCTGGTTCTTCCTGACGGACGTACAGGTGCAGCCCGACGGCGAGGAGGACTGGACGCCGCTGGAAGGAACGCTGTACTGCTACTATTCCACGCAGTCCGCGTCCGACCTGGTGCACGGGCAGCAGGTCAGCGTACAGGGCCGCGTCTATCTTCCCGATTCGCCGCGCAATCCCGGCGCGTTTGACCAGCGGATGTGGCTGGCCCAATACGGCGCGCATGTGCGCATGTACGCGTTCCGTGCGCCCCATGTGGAGGCGGACGCAAAGCGCAGCCTGCGCGGCATGGCGCTGCAAATCAACCAGGCGCTGGGTGAGCGGATGGACGAACAGTTCGGCGGCGCTTCTTCGCTGGTGCGCGCAATGCTGCTGGGGGACCAGGAGCAGGTGCCGGAGGTCTGGACAGAATGGATGCGGGACAGCGGCATTGCGCATCTGCTGGCCGTGTCCGGCCTGCATGTGGGGTTCTGGTACGTGCTGCTGCGGGCGGGGCTGGCGCGCCTGCCCGTCTCTCCGCAGACGCGCTGGGTGCTGCTGGCGCTTCTGCTGGGCGGATATGCGCTTTTGACGGGGTTGAAAACGTCGGTATTGCGTGCGTCGCTGATGCTTTTGTTTGTGCAGGGCGGACGGGTGCTGGGCAGGCGTTCGGACCCTGTCACCTCGTTGTCGCTGGCAGCGCTTGTGCTGATGCTGCTTCGCCCGCTGTCCCCGTTTTCGGCCGGTTTTCAGCTCTCCTTCTGCGCGGTATTGGGCCTGGTGCTGCTGGGGCGGCCCATGGAGCGGCTGCTGCGATTCCTGCCCAAATCCGTCTCCTTGCCCCTGAGCGCAACGCTCAGCGCGCAAATCGGCGTGCTCATTCCCTCCGCCGCCATGTTCGGCACCGTTTCCATTGTCAGCCTGCTGACCAATCTTGTGGCCATCCCGCTGTGCGGCCTGCTCATCCCGGTGGCTGCGCTGGCGACGCTTCTGGGCGCGCTGGCGCCCCCGATCGCCTTTGCGGCGGCGCTGCCGGTGCGCGGCATGGCGGTGGTGCTGGTACGGCTGTCCTCCCTGGCGGCCGGCGTGCCATGGGCTACCCTGCGCCTGCCCGCCCCTGCCTGGTGGACGACCGCCGCGCTCTACGGCGCCATGTTCCTGTGCTCCACGGCGGTGGTGTGGCGTTGGCGGTGGCGGCTTTGCGCGATAGCGGGGCTGCTTGCCGCGGCCGTCGTGACGGGCGCCCTGTTGACCCCCGGCAGCCCGCGCTATGTGCAGCTGGACGTGGGACAGGCGCTTTCGGGCGTGCTGCATGTCGGCGCCCATTGCTATGTGTATGACTGCGGCGAGGAAAACAGCGACCTGACAGAATACCTTTTCCACGAGGGAGAGAACGTGGACGCGCTCTTCCTCAGCCACCCGCACGACGACCATACCGGCGGCCTTACGGAGCTGCTGGAGGAGGGCGTTCGGGTCGATACCCTCTATGTGCCCGCCAACGCCATGGCCTTTGGCGGGGAATCCGAGTATGAAAACCGATTGACGCTGGCTGCGTCGCAGGGCACGCGCATTGTCGAGCTGGCCACGGGCGACCGGTTGGAGCTGGCAGGCGCGACGGTCGAGGTGCTCGCGCCCGAGCGGGAAGCGGCGCAGGGGGCCGATCCCAACGACCGCTCTTTGGTGCTGCTTTTCGAAATCAACGGCCATCGCCTGCTGCTGTGCGGCGACGCGGACGGCGTCACGGAGCCGCACGACGTGGACTGCGACGTCTTGCAGGTCGCGCACCATGGCAGCAAGCGCGCCGCGGACGCCCGGATGCTGCGCGAAGCGTCGCCGGATATCGCACTGATTTCCGTAGGAAACAACTATTATGGGCATCCCGATGCCAATACCGTCTCACGCCTTCAGGATTCCGGCGCACAGGTCTATACCACGCAGGAATCCGGCGCGCTGACGGTGTACTTTACCGACGACGGACTGAACGTGGAGGCATACTGTCCATGACGCATGAAGAGTTTTTTGACGCGCTCAAGCGGGGCGAGATAGCGCCGGCCTATTTCTTCCACGGAGAGGAGGAGCACGTCAAGGCCAGCGCCCTGGAAGCGCTGCGCGCGCGCCTTCTGCCCGCAGGACTGGAGGCGCTCAACGAAACGGCATTGCAAAACCCAGCGGCCGCCGTCGTCGTCGCGGCGGCGGAAACCCTGCCGCTGATGGCCGAGCGCCGCCTGGTCGTCGTGCGCGACAGCGCGCTGCTGACCGCCGGCAAGGCGTCGGACGAGGCGGCCGAGAGCGCCGCGCTTGTCGATTACCTGGGCCGCCTGCCCGATACGGCCTGCGTCGTCTTTTTCTGCCGCGGCGTGGCAGACGGGCGGAAAAAGCTGACGCAGGCGCTGCTGAAGCAGGCGGCGGTCGTGCGCTTTGACCCGCTGGGAGACGCGGCGCTCGCGCGCTGGATTGCTTCGCGGCTTCGCCGGACGGGCAAGCGAATCAGCGCGGCCAACGCGGAGTTTCTGGTGTTTACCTGCGGCCGCGAGCTGCTGACGCTGGGCCAGGAGCTGGACAAGCTGTCCGCCCACGCGGGCGAGCGGGAGGAAATCTCGCGCGCCGATATCGAAACGGTCGCTACCCCGACGCTGGAATGCACGGTGTTTCAGATGGTGGACGCGCTGGTGGAGGGCCGGGAACCGGAAGCGTTCCGGCTGTTGGCCGCCATGCTGGAGCGGCGCCAGGAGCGCATCGGTATCCTGGCCATGATTGCCCGTCAGTACCGGCACATGCTCCACGCGTCGCTGATGAAAGGCGCCGGGCTGTCCGACGCGCAGGTGCAAAAGGCGCTGGGGGTCCCTGCCTTTGCCTATCGCCGCCTCCTGCAGCAGATGCGCGGAATGGACGACGACGCGCTCCGGGCGCGCCTGAACCTGTGCGTGGAGACGGATTTTGCCATCAAGAGCGGCCGCATGCGCGAGGATGCGGCGTTGGAACGGGTCATGCTGCGCCTGGGCGGCGGCAACGTGTGACGGCGCGCCCGGCAAAGGCCGAAGGCGCGCCGTTGCTCCGCGTTTACGGCACCTGCTTTACGCTGCCTATGCCCTTCCACATGCGCTTGCAGCACCAGCGCAGGCGGGCCCGCCAGGGCAGCGCGTGCCATAGTATCCGATAGCAGCGGCGGGCTTCCTGCGTCTGCGCGGGGCTGGCCCCATAGCGGCCATACCCCAGCAGCGTCACCGCGTCCGCCACCTCCAGCAATTTCGCCTCCTGCGGCACTGCCCCTTCCAGCCGCAGCGCATGCGTGCTCGGCGACTCCGAGGGCTCAGCGCCCAGTCCCGCGGCGGCCAGCAGGCCCAGCAGGGCGCGATACCACACCAGCAACCGCTCGTCCTCGTCTTTCGCCCGCTTCTGTGCGGTCTGCGGCAGGGTTTGCCAGGCGCGCAGGGCCAGCAGCACGGCCAGCAGCAGCAACAGCAGCCACAGCCACCACCGGCTGGCGTCCTTCTCCCGCGGCGCGGGGTCCTCCGACGGTTCCGTATCAGGCTCGTCCGGAGCGTCCGGCTCGGGCGAGGGCGACGGCTGCGCCTGCGACACGCTCTGCGGCACATCCCCCTGCGACTGCTGCGGAACGCTCTGTTCCGTCTCTTCCGGGGCATTCTGCGAGCCGGGGTCATCCTCCTGGCTCTCGCCGCCCTCCGGCGGCGGGGACGGCTCGTCCTGCGGGGACGGCTCGTCCTGCGGGGACGGCTCGTCCTGCGGGCCCTGGCCCTGTCCGGTTTCGTCCTGTCCTTCGCCGCCCGAGCCGCCCGTTCCCTCGGACGGCGTGGCGTCAAAGGGCAGCCAGCCAAAGCCTTCGAAGTACACCTCGGCCCAGGCGTGCGCCGATTTGCTGGTCACCAGCGCCACCCCGTCCACGGGCTGCGCCAGATAGCCTTCGATATAGCGCGTCGGCAGGCCCGCAATGCGCCCCATAATGGCCATGGCGGAGGCAAAATAGGTGCAATAGCCCTTCTTCTCGCGCAGCAGGAAATAGGATACAAAGTCCTGATTGTCCGGCGGTTCGGCCGGGGTCAGGGAATATTCGAACGTTTCGCGCAGGTAATCCCGGATGGCCAGCGCTTTTTCCAGCGGGGTGGCGCAGTTTTCGATAACGGACAGCGTCAGCGTGCGCACATCCTCGGCCAGCGCGCCGGGCACGCCCAGGTAGCTGGCCATGTCCCGCGCCCCGGCGTTCTGCGCGGCCGCCGCCAGCAATGCCGGCAGGCGCGCATCGTCCGCGCTCAGCACGGGCGCGCGGAAGGAATACTCGTCTCCGGCAGCCAGGTTGCGCGTGATGAACATCTCGCTGGAGGCGTTGAAGTAGGGCACCATGGACATGGGCGTGGAAAGCGACGTAAAGCGCAGCGGCACAAACAGGGTGGACGCGCTGTCCGACTGCATGGTGATGCGCACTTCGACCGTCTCAAACAGCGCCTGACTGCGGAGGGCCTCCTCGGGCAGGTCTTCGTCCTGCGTCTGCGCCCGCGTATCGGCGTGGCGCGGATCGGCGTACAGGTAGCGTCGCATGGACAGCGTATCGCTCCATGCCAGCCCGTTGTATTCGTTCTGGATGGACCCGCGAAGCAGCAGCGCCGAAGGGGTGTACACGGTCATAACCGGGCGTTCCTGCACGTTGGCCGGGCCGCCCAACCGCGTTTCCAGCGGCTGGTACCCGTCCACATGCAGCGAATACACCTCGCGCGGCTCGGTAAAGAAGAACGTGTCCGTAATATACGTGCGCAGCCGGTCCGCAAAATCCTCCAGCGTGGGCGACGTAAAGCGCAGCCACGGCGCCATGCCCACCGCCAACGCCACGGCCACGGCCGACACGGCCAGCGCGCGCCCGCGCGATACCGTCTCGTCTCCCGAAAAGGCAAACAGCACGCAAAGCGCCGCCAGCGCAGGCGCAAACAGCCACAGCGGCGTATCTGCGCCCGAAAGCCAGACCAGCAGCATCACGACCATCGTCAGCGAAAGCGCCGGATACAGGCCCGCGCTTTGCCGCGCAATCGCAAAGCAGCCCAGCGTCAGCAGCACGCCGCCCAGCGCCGCTATCTCCGAGGCATACACGCGCAGCGGTTCGACATTGCCGGAAAACAGGTGCACCGCCGCCCCCAGCATCGCGCCCAGGCGCGGCAGCGCGCCGCTGGTCAGCAGCCACAGCAGCACCGCAGCGCCGCCCGCCGCCCAGGCCAGCCAGCGTCTGCGGGGCATCAGGCCGGGCAGGGCGCACAGCAGCGCGCACAGCGTGCAGGCGGTGACCGCATCGCCCGCCGCCTCCAGCGCCAGCGCGTCCAGCGCCGGCAGCAGAAGCCCCAGCGCCAGCAGCCAGCCCAGCAGCACGGGCCACAGCGACGGGGCGTTCAGGCGGCGCAGCGTCCGGCCCAGCGCGTTTTCCGTCCCCCGCTTTTCAGGCATGCGCGTCCTCTTCCCCCTTTCCGGCCGCTTCCCCGCCGATTTGCGTCACTTCCACATCGTTTCTGCGCAGCCGGCGCACCAGCGCTTCCCTGTCCTCATCGTTCGCCTGCGAAGCCAGCAACACGCGAACCTTGGGGCCCATGCGGCGGATGCTGAGAATCATGTCCGCAATGGCCGGATTCATGCGGCTGGTCACAATGGCCGTGGAGCCCGTGCGCCGCAGGCGTCTGGTTTCCAGCATCAGCACGCGTTCAAACGCCTCGCTCCCGTCAAACGCGCAGCGGCCCAGCGCGTCGAGCACCTGCGGCAATTCCTCGCCCTTGCTGACGGTCACGTCCGTCGGGTCAGCGCCCAGCAGGGGCATGCGCACCGGCGCGCCCTGCTCCAGCGCGGCGCTTGCCAGGGACGCGGCGGCTTCGCAGATGGCGTCGCGCGCGCACAGCGCCGCCTCGCCCTCCCCCTCCGGCGGGGCGCAGTCCACCAGCAGCAGCGCGTCGGGCCGCATGGGCTGCTCGTATACGCGCACCAGCAATTCCTTTCTGCGCATGGACAGCTTCCAGTGCACCTTTTTCAGCTCGTCCCCCGGCTGATAGGCGCGCACGTCCGTGGGCAGGGTCGCATCCTCAAAGGCGCGGGAAACGCTCTCGTTGTCCGACTCCCCGGGGCTGAAGGAAAGCGGGGGCGCCAGATGCACCTGCGGAACCACCACGAGCGTGCGCCCCTGCGTCTGCCCGGCCACGCGCAGCGAAAACAGGCCGAACACGTCGCGCACCCAGGCGTTGGCAACGCCCGCCGGGTATTCCCCCACATGCGGACAGGGCAGCGTAATGGCGTAGGCATTCTCCCGAAAGGGAATCACGTTGGCATACAGCGCGTAGGCTTCCGCGCCGGCGGCAAACACGTCCAGATGCACGGGCGCGGCCGGCAGCGGGCAGCGATGCGTCAGGGTCATCGTCAGCTGTACCCGCGTCCCGCGCACGGCCTGCTCACGGTTGAGCAGGCACCCCATTTGCAGGGTGCTGCGCGTCCAGAACACGCAGACAAGGCTGCTCGCCATCAGAAGCGCCAGCAGCCAAATCAGCAGCCAGAACAGCGCGCCGCCCGTGGACAGCGCGCACAGGAGCAGCACTGCGGCGCAAAACAGCGCCATTGCCGCGCGCCGGGTCATGGCACGCGCACGGGCACCTGCGTGGTCTCCAGCAGCCCGGCAATCACCCGGTCGGCCGCAACGCCTTTCATGCGCGCTTCCGGGCTGAGCATCACGCGGTGGGTTAACACGGGGAGCGCCATGCGCTGCACGTCCTCGGGAATGATAAAATCGCGGCCCGCCAGCAGCGCGCAGGCCTGCGCCGCGCGGATGAGCGCAATCGCTCCGCGCGTGGACACGCCCAGCTGCAGCGCCGGGTGGCGCCGCGTCGCGGCGGCGATGGTGGCCACATACGAGCGCACTTCACGCGAACAGTAGATTTCGCCTACCGCCGCCTGCATGGACAGGATATCCTCCGCAGAGCAGACAGGCGCCAGCTGCGAGAGGGGAGACACGCGCGCGCTGTACCGCTCCAGAATGTCCATTTCGTCCTCCACGGACGGATAGCCGATGGCAATGCGCATGAAAAAGCGATCCATCTGCGCTTCGGGCAGCGGATAGGTGCCGACAAACTCCACCGGGTTCTGCGTGGCCAGCACCAGGAAGGGCCTGGGCAGGGGATGCGTCACGCCGTCCACGGTCACCTGGTATTCTTCCATGACCTCCAGGAGGCTGGACTGCGTTTTGGGCGAGGTGCGGTTGATTTCGTCCGCCAGCACAATCTGGCTCATGACCGCGCCGGGCTTAAACTCCAGCTCGCCGGTCTTGAAATTGACCACCGAAAAGCCCGTTACGTCCGCCGGGGTCACGTCGGGCGTGAACTGGATGCGCTTGAACGAGCAGGCGAGCGATTTGGCCAGCGCGCTGGCCAGCGTGGTTTTGCCCACACCCGGCACATCCTCTATCAGCAGATGGCCCCGGCACAAAAGCGCAATAAGCGCCAGCTCAATGATATCCTCCTTGCCCACGATGACCTGGGCGATGTTCTGTTGAAGCGCGCGGACGAGCCGCCTTGGCTGCTGCATGATTTTTTCTCCCCTCCGGGCACAGTTTTGCCCGCCCATTATAATGGAAACGCTTGCAAAGCACAAGGGTTCCGTGTATCCTAAAGATGCCGAAAATAGAACGGATGGCGGAGAAAAAACCGTGCATGGAGGCAGAAAAATGGCGAATTGGGCAGGCTGTGCGGTGCGCAGGGAGGCGTCGGTGGATTCTACCAACCGCGCCGCGCGCCGCTGGGCGGCACAGGGCGCGCCGCACGGCGCGGCGGTCGTGGCGCTGGCGCAGACGGCGGGCCGCGGCAGGCTGGGCCGGCATTGGGAATCCCCGGCGGGGGCCGGGCTGTATCTTTCCCTGGTGCTGCGCCCGGGCCCGCAATCGCCGGTTTGGCCCAGCCTGACCTTCCGGGCGGCGCTGGCCGCGGCGGACGCCTGCCAGGCGGCCTGCGGCCTGCGGCCCGCCATCAAATGGCCCAATGACCTTGTCCTTTCGGGGCGGAAGATTTCGGGCATCCTTCTGGAGCGCGAAGGCGACGCGGCCGTCTGCGGCATCGGCATCAACGTCCGCCAAAGGGCCGGGGATTTCCCGCCCGAGCTGCGCGGGCGCGCGGGGTCGCTGGAAGCGCTGAGCGGGCGCAGCGTCTCCCTGGACGCGCTGGAGCGGGCGCTGCTGGCATCGCTGGAGGCCCGCATGGACGCCCCGGGCTGGAAAGCCGACTATACGGCGCAATGCGTCACGCTGGGCCGCACGGTTCGCGTGCTCGCCCCGGACGGCGCTTTCGACGGCTTTGCAGAGGGCCTGGACGATGTCGGCGCGCTGCTGGTGCGCGACGAAGCGGGGCAGGTGCGGCGTGTGCTGGCGGGCGACGTATCCGTGCGCAGCCCGGAAGGCTATGTATGAGGAGGCAGGCGGATGATTCTGGGAATCGGCATTGATTTGTGCGACGTCGAGCGCATGGAAACGGCGCTGGCGCGGGAAGGATTCTTGGAGCGCTATTTTTCGCCGGAAGAGCAGGCGTATATCCGCGGCCGCGGCAAGGGGGCGGCCCAGTCGATGGCCGGCCATTTCGCGGCCAAGGAGGCCGCGCTCAAGGCCCTGGGCCGCGGCCTCGCGCTGCCTCCGGAGCAGATTGCCGTGACGCACGACGCGTCCGGCGCGCCGCGCTATGTGCTCTGCGGAAAAGCGCTGGCGCACATGCAGGCCATGGGCGGAAAATCGATGCATCTGAGCATCACGCATACCGGCGCCGCCGCAGCGGCGGTCGCCGTGCTGGAGGGATAACATGCTTTCTATCATTACCCCGGAAACCATGCGCGCCACCGAGACCGCGTTCATGCAGCGAACCGGCACGCCGGGCCTGCTGCTCATGGAGCGCGCCGCCCAGGCGGTATGCGCCGCGCTGCTGGAGATGACCGATGCGGGCGCGCTGTTCCTGTGCGGGCCGGGCAACAACGGCGGGGACGGGTACGCGGCGGCGCGTCTGTTGGCGCAGGCCGGCCGAAAGGCCTGTATCTGGACGCTGTCCAATCCCGAAATGCTGCGCGGCGACGCCCACGCCAACATGCTCCGCTGCCGCGAGATGGGCATTCCCGTCCAGCGGCTGTTCGCGCTGGACGCCCCATGCCCGCCCGATTGCGGGGTCGTGGTGGACGCGCTGTTCGGCACGGGGCTGGCCCGGCCGCTGTCGGGGCTGTATGCGGACGCGGCGGACTGGATGAACGCCTGCGGCCTGCCCGTGCTGGCGGTGGACATGCCGTCGGGCACAAAGGAAAAAATGGTTCGCGCCGCGCGCACGGTCACCTTCCACCGCCTGAAACCCTGTCACCTGCTGTATCCCGGGCGGAGCTGTTCGGGCCTGGTCACGGTGGCGGACATCGGCATCGAAGGCGGGCAGGAAGCGGACTATGAGGCGCTGGAAGACCGCGACATTCCCCTGCTGCTGCCGCCCCGCGCGCCGGATGCGCACAAGGGCGACTGCGGCCATGTGCTGGCGCTGGCCGGCTCCCGCGGCATGGCGGGCGCGGCGGCGCTGTGCGCGACCGCAGCGCTCCGGGGCGGCGCAGGGCTGGCGACCGTCTGCTGCCCGGACGACGTGCTGCCCGTCGTGCAATGCCTGGCGCCGTGCGCCACATGCGTGCCGCATGGCAGCCTGGAAACGGCGCTTGCCGGCAAGCGCGCCATCGCGGCCGGCCCCGGCCTGGGAACCGGCGCGGGGCCTTTGCTGGAGCGGCTGCTGGAAGCGCCCGTGCCGCAGGTCTGGGATGCGGACGCCCTGAACTGGCTCGGCGCCCATCCGCGCGCGCTGGGCGACCGCTTCGTGCTGACCCCGCATCCCGGGGAAGCCGCGCGCCTGTTGGGCGTATCCGTCGCGGAGGTGACCGATGACCCGCCGCTGGCGGCGCAGCGCCTCTTCGAGCGCTACGGCGCCGTCGCGCTGGTCAAGGGCGCGACGACGGCGGTGCATGCGGGCGGGACGGCCCCCGGCACGGGGCGGCGCGCGCTGAACCTGTCCGGCACGCCCGGTATGGCCACGGGCGGAAGCGGCGACGTGCTGACCGGGCTGATTGCGGCGCTGCTGGCGCAGGGGCTTTCCCCCTTCGACGCGGCGCGGGCCGGCGCGTTCCTGCACGGCCGCGCGGGTGAACGGGCCGCGGCGGCGCGGGGCGTGCGCTCGATGACCGCGCAGGACCTTCTGGACATGGTGCGCATAGACTAGGCATGAGAGAAGGTACCGGATGGTGCGACGACAGCAAGTCGGAGTGTGACCATCCATGATGCAGGTCAAACGCGGAGAAATTTACAGCGCCGATTTGGACCCCGTGCGGGGTTCGGAGCAAGGCGGCATTCGCCCGGTGCTTGTGATACAAAACAACGTTGGCAACCGTTTCAGCCCGACCGTGATTGTACTGGCGATTACCTCACAAACGCAAAAAGCCCGGCTGCCCACGCATGTGGCCGTGGCGGCGGGATGCACCGGACTGACCCGCGCGTCGGTGGTGCTGGCCGAACAGGTGCGCACGCTGGAAAAAGCGCGCCTCGGCCGCCGTATCGGCGCATTGGGGCCGGAGGACATGGAGCGCGTGGACGCGGCGCTCCGCGCCTCGCTGGGATTTCCGGCAGGATAGCGTCCTGTAGAGGTTTCAAGGCCGGCCGCCGCGCCCCTGTACGGCGCGGCGGCGCGGCAGAGCAAAGGATAAGGCAAGGAGGCAATGTATGCACCGCAAGTCATGGATGCAATGGCTGTACCTGGCGGCAGGCGTCACGCTCACTTCCGTCCCCTTTCCCCTGTTCTTCATTCCCAACGATATCGCGCCCGGCGGCCTGTCCGGCCTGAGCACGGTGCTGCATGCGCTGACCGGTTGGCCCGTGGGTATGACGACCATCGTCCTGAACGCGCCGCTGTTTCTGATTAGCTGGAAGCGCATGGGACGAGCCTTTGCCTCGCGCTCGCTCCTGTGCATGCTGGGGGTTTCGGTGCTTATCGACCTGGTGCCCGGGAAGCCCGTTACGTCCAATCCCATGCTCGCCGCCATCTTTGGCGGCCTGACGATGGGCGCGGGCATCGGCCTGGTCATCCGCGGCGGGGCCACAACGGGCGGAACGGACATGGCGGCCATGCTGGTGCATGAGCAGATACCAGCCATTTCGGTCGGCGGGGTGCTGATGGGCATCGACTGCCTGGTCATTCTGCTGGCGGGTATCGTGTTCGACCTGCAATCGGCGCTGTTCGCGCTCATCGCGCTGTACATTGCCACACGGGTCATGGACCGCGTGATTGAGGGGCTGGAAAACGCAAAGGCGTTTTTCATCTTTTCCGGCCAGTCGCAGGCCATCGCCGACGCGGTGCTGACCCGGATGAACCGCGGCGCCACGCTGCTGCGGGCCCAGGGCGCGTACAGCCGTCAGGAACGGGACGTGCTGCTGTGCGTGGTCACGCGCATGCAGATTCCGCAGCTCAAAGCCATCGTCAACGAGCTGGACCCGAACGCGTTTCTCATGCTGACGGACGTGCGCGAGGCGCTGGGCGAGGGCTTTACCCGCGAACCGGGCGCGCCCGCCGGCAGCCGGCCGGCAGGGCCGGACCGCTAAAGGCCTGCGCGCAGCGGCGGGCGGGTTCGGAAGCCTTGCGCAGCAAGGTTTCCGCTTATCGACAAATTGAACACATTTCTGCGGGGATGCAGGAAGGGGCGGCAAGCCCCTTCCTGTGCCATCCGCAGCGGCGGCGTGTACGCCGCGAGGAGCGGCTGCAAGCCGCTTCCGCTATCATGTTCCGCCCGTGCGCTTCGCGCACAGGAACATGATATCTCCTTCGCTGCAAGGCTGCCAGCGCAGCCTTGCAGCGAAAACGGCATCAGTCGTATCGTTCAATCTTCGTGGTGGCGATGGCCGAAGGGTTGGGCGCGCCGGTGACCAGGTCCTGCGGCGCCGGAATGAGCATCATGAACCCTTCCTTGCCGTACCGCCGTTCGTAGCCCTGCGCGTATGCCTGCTCGACGGAAACATGCTGCACCCGGCCCGTTACCATGGCCGTTATCCCCGCGCCGCTCAGGTCCCGTATCTCCTGCGCGACGCATTCCATGTTGAGAAAGGCCTCCCCGATTCTGGGCGCGTGAATGGTTTTTCCCTCGGAAAGCGTAAACCCACCCGTCTTGAATTCATCGTCTTCCATTTCGTTGCGGCGGATGGTGTTCACCAGCCTGTCATACGCGCCGACGGGCAGAAAATTGAGGCAGAAGCACCGCTCCCTCTGAATATTGGCATAGGTATGCGTATACTGGTACAGGCCGCCCATGACGGCGAAGAAAGCGGTTTTGTCCCCGTGAAAGCAGCTCCAGGCATGGAAGCAGACGTTCGGCTTGCCGTTGGCTTTCCAGGTGGTAATCGCGAACAGAACCGTCGGGATGCCTGCCGCCACCTCGAAATGGGAAAACAGCTCGAATTCCTCCGGATACGAGGGCCGGAAATATGCCGGAAACTCCGTGCCAATCTCTATCTTCATTGCAACCCTCCTCTGCGCCGCGCCGTTACTCCGGCCACGCCAGGCGCAGATACCTGCTGGCCAGAATCTGTCCGCCGCCGTCAAAGCAAATCACGGCGCTGCGGTCTTCCGGGGTCAGGGTCGTCGTTTCCAGCGCCCCGCCGTCCGCGTCGCAGGCAATCATCTCCACGGCGGCGACCCCGCCGTCCATCTCAAAGGTCTGGTAGTCCTCCAGCTCCCCGGGCGCATACGCCGTCCGGGAGATTTCTTCGCGGTTTTCGTCATAGCATACCATGACGAGCGAGGCGGCCGGCCGGCGGATTTCAAACACGGCCCTGCAGGGAAAATCCGTCCCGGTCATGACGCACCCGTCGGTGATTTCCGTCCGGGCAAAACAGGCGCCCGTATCAAAATAGACGCCTTCGCCGTCGTGGTACAGGAAATATCCCGCGACGGTATTTTCGCCATGTTCCTCCCGCGCATAGGCAATGACGCCCTCCGCGCCCACGGTATCGCCGTCCAGATCCGCCCCGAAGGTCATGCTCACAAAGTTTTCATCCCCCGCATAGGCCACCTCCGCGCCGGCGGAGAAGAAATACACATACGCCGCGTCCAGCGCAAACGCATAGCTGTTGTCCGCAAACGCCGCGTAGACTTTCTCGTTTTCCGGCAGCTCCTGCGCATCGTTTACAAAAATCGCCCCCACCGCCGCCGTCCCGTCCGGCGCGGCGTCCTGCGGCGCGGCGCAGGCCGTCATGACGAGCAGCAGCGCCGCCAGGAAAACAACCTTGCCTGCTTTTTTCATCTTTGCATCCCTCTTGCCCGTGTTTTTCCGGAAAGCCGGGCCATGCAAGCCGCCCGACGACGTCACATTGTACCATATCGTCCGCCCGTTCTCAACCCGGCGCTCCGGCCGCGCTAGAACGGGCCGCTTCGGGGCATACTAGGGCCGAGGTGATGACAATGGCGGATTTTGCCGATTTGCCGGTGGGGTTCAGCCTGATGCTGGCCCAGCGGCCCGCAGCCATGCGGCGCTTTGCCGCCCTTTCCCCCGAGGCGCGCGCGGACGTCGTGGCCAGGGCGCGTTCCGCCCGCTCGCGCGAGGCGATGCAGGCGCTGGCGGACAGGCTGAGCCGCATGGACGGTCCGTGAAAGGAGGCCGGAGCGGGCGCTCCCCGCTCCGGCCCCGGCGCATGCTGTACTTTCCGCGCCGCGTATGCTATACTTTCCTCATCCGGCAAGGGGAGGAAAACGCGCCATGAGCAGCTATGCCGTCCGCCAAACGCCCGGCGATACCGCCTGGTTCCGCCACGACCGTTTCGGAATGTTCATTCATTGGGGGCTGTACGCCATGCCCGCGCGCCACGAATGGGTCAAGACGCGCGAATGCCGGCCCGAAGCGGAGTATGAAAAGTACTTTCGCTATTTTCAGCCCGACCTTTTCGACGCGCGCGCATGGGCGCGCCAGGCGCGGGCCGCCGGCATGCGCTATGCCGTGCTGACGACCAAGCATCACGAGGGCTTTTGCCTCTGGGACAGCCGGTACACCGACTACAAGGTCACCAACACCCCCGCGCGCCGCGATGTGGTGCGCGAGTTTGTGGAGGCGTTTCGCGCCGAGGGCCTGCGCGTGGGGTTTTACTATTCGCTCCTGGACTGGCATCATCCGGATTTCCCCATCGATATGAACCACCCCCGGCGCAAGGACCCGGACGCGCAGGCGCAGAACGAGGGCCGCGATATGCGGCGCTATGCGCAGTACATGCGCAATCAGGTCGCGGAGCTTCTGACCGGGTACGGAAAAATCGACATTCTCTGGCTGGACTTTTCCTACGGCGAGCGGAAGGAAGGCTGGATGCGCGGCAAGGGCAAGGAGGACTGGGAATCCGAGGCGCTCATCGCCCTGGCGCGCCGGCTTCAGCCCGGCATCCTCATCAACAACCGCGCCGGCATCGAGCAGGACCTGTGGACGCCCGAACAGCATCAGCCGACGCAGTGGCTTCGCCATCCGGACACCGGCGAGCTCGTCACATGGGAAGCCTGTCAGACCTTCTCGGGCTCCTGGGGCTATCACCGGGACGAAGCTTCCTGGAAATCCCCGGACATGCTCATCCGCATGCTCGTCAATACCGTCTCTCTGGGCGGCAACCTGCTCATGAACGTCGGGCCCACCGCGCGGGGATATTTTGACGCGCGCGCCGAGGCGGCCCTGAAGGTGTATGCGGACTGGATGCGGCTGCACGCACGGTCGATATACGGCTGCACCATGGCGGAGCCGGCGTTTCTTGCCGCCCTGCCGCCGGACTGCCGCATGACGCAGAGCGAGGACGGCTCGCGCCTGTATCTGCACCTGTTCGCCTATCCGTTTGCCTTCCTGCCGCTGCGCGGCCTGGCGGGAAAGGTGGACTACGCGCAGTTCCTGGGCGACGGGAGCGAGGTGGAAAGGAGCGAGGGGCGCATGGACCACTTCGGCGACGGGCTGCTCGAAGACGACGACCTGCTGGTGCTCAAGCTGCCGGCCGTCCGGCCCGATACGCCGGTTCCGGTGATCGAGCTGTTTTTGAAGCAGGGATAGCCGCCTGAGGCACGCCGATACGGAAGCGCCGGACAGGGGGTAAAACCGGGATGAGAGACATGCCGCATGTCATGTGTCCGTCTTGCCAAGCAACAGGATGCACGCGAAAACAGCCAGGATAAACATGGCCAGCAGCGGCAGCAGCTTTTCCGGCTGACATGTACTGTCGGTCATGATGCCGTATCCCCAGAAAGCCGGAAACATCCTGCCAAGGATTGCCAATCCCTTTGGAAGCAGCGCTGTCGGGAACATGATGCCAGAAAGTATGGTGGAGGGCAGGAAAACGGCGATGGAAAGCATCGGGGTTTTCGCCGGGTCTTTGACCGCCAATCCAATCACGCTGGCTACGCCAAGCGACACCGCCATATACACCGCAAGGCAGAAAAAATACGCGCCCGGATTCTCCGGTGTTTTGGCGTTGAAAACAAGCGGCGCAGCCACATATAGCATCAGGCTCATGATAAACAGATGGATACATGCCGAAAGATTCGTCAGCGCAAGCCCCAGACAGCGCGGAACGCCGTTTGCCTGATACACCTTCTTGATATCGCCGCGGTAGATTTCGACAAGGGAAGGGGGCAACCCAATCAGCGCGCCCATCGTCACGCCGAATACCGTCATGGACTGAATCAGCGTATGCCTTGTTTCCGGCATAACCGATGTAAATATCCCTCCCATCATTGCAAAAAACAAAAGCGGAACCAGATAACAGGTGATGAGCAGCGTCCTGCTCCGTATATCAAGCTTCCACTGCAAGAAAACCCCGTATAAGAAAGCACGCATTTCTCATGCCCCCTTTGTGATTTTCAGAAAGTGCCGCTCCAACGACCCGCGGTCCACCCGAACGTCCAGCACGGTTTCCCCTTGTTCCCTGTACTGCGTCAGCAGCGCAAGCAGGGTTTCCCCGATATTGTCCGACTCATAGGAATGGTTTCCGTGCGCGGTTTGAATGGTGATGCTATGTTGCTTTCCTGCCGCTTCGCCCAGTTGTTCAACGGTGCCGACAAAAGCAATCTTCCCTTCGGACAGAATGGCCATGCTGTCGCACAGCTCCTCGACCTCCGTCATATCATGGCTTGCCAAAACAATCGTTTTCCCCATCGATTTCAAATGCCGGATTTGTTCGTGCAGCGCCCATCTGCCCTCCACGTCCAGTCCTGCGGTTGGTTCGTCCAGGAACAGAATGTCAGGATTCCGCGTAAGTGCAAGCGCCAAATGGAGCCGTCGTTTCTGGCCGGCGGACAATTGACGGTATTGCTTTTTGGCCAGCGCATGGATGCCGAGCGCGGCCAGCATTTCTTTATCCACCGTGGTTTTGTTCCATGCCGCGAACAGCCGAACGGCTTCCATCGCCCTGATGTGTTCCGGCAAAGAAGCCGACTGCAGTTGGATACCGGTTTGTCCCTTTATCAGAATGGTTCCGCTGTCGTATTTTCTCAATCCCTCCATGCATTCCAGCGCAGTCGTTTTGCCTGCGCCGTTGACGCCGAGCAGAGCGAAGATTTCGCCTTGCGCCACGCGAAAACTCAGGCCGTCCAGCACAACATGGCTGCCATAGCTTTTCTTCAGGCCGGTAATTTGTATCGCGTCGTTCATGCTTCGTTCTCCTCAAACGGATTCACCCCCAGCCGGGAAAAGTATTCTCCCAACACCTGCTCGATATAACCATTGGCAAGCGCCTGCTTTTCCCGCCACTCGGAATCAGCGTCTTCAAACCGCCCCAATGCCATCAGCCTGGAGAGCATGCTCATGTCTCCGCCGGTGAACGCTGTTATCATTTTCCAATATGCCTCTGCAAACTTCTGTGCCTGAACGCTGTCGGCAGGCACCTTTTCATGCTGCAGTCGTATGGCTTCCTCCTGAAGCCGTATGAACGTATCCAGAAACGCTTTCCCGCTGTCCCTGTCAAAGCGGCTGCGGATGTGGTCCAGCGTCTGGTCGTCAAAGTGTTTGATAAGCCAGTAGTAATCATTTTTCATCTGCAGGTTTACAATAATATCAGCGTACTTTTTGAAGTCAACCGACTGCATCTGCAGGACTTCTGTCCGCAATGCTTCCAGTTCTCGCAACGATTCGGACAAGCTGTCTATTTTGCGCTGAACGGCTGCCGCCTGTTGCGCCAAAACCGCAGCCATTTCCCTCGGTGTGTCCATGGGAATGAGCCGGTTTTTGATATCGTCCAGCGAAAAGCCCAAATGCTTGAGCGATAAAATCTGATGGAGCTTTATCAAATCTCTGTCCGTATAGAGTCTTCGCCCGCCTTCGCTTATGGCTGCGGGAGGAAGCAGCCCCTCTCTGTCGTAGTGCTGTAGTGTTCGCACGGTAACATGCATTTTCTTCGCAACTTCGCCAACGGTCATATACCCCTGCGGGACAGCCTTATGTTTTTCCATGGTACCACCTCACGCTGAGTATATCTGATTACGCTGCGTAATGAGCAAGTCATTTGGCAAAGAGATTTCAAATTTCACGCCCAGCGCCATATCATCACAACAGCAGCCCGTTTCGGGCGCATCCATGAGGACGACATCAGCGGCGCCATCAGCCATGAACGGCCCCTGAAGCTCTCCGCCGACTGTGAGGCGGAACAGAAAAAATGGACAGAGCAGGCCAGGGCATGGCGGGAAGCGGCGGAGACCTTTGCACGGGAGCAGGCCGGCTTGGGCGCATTGCGGCCATTGCCGCCTGCCGGGCGGCCATCGGGCCGTGGCGCGGCAAAGAAAAGGCAGGACGGCATGCCCTTTCAGCCATGCCGCCCTGCGACAGTCAAATTGCTTCCTGATGCGGGCGCACCTTCCGCCATGCCGCCCTGCGACGAGCAAATTCCCGCTCATGGGAGCGCGTTCCGGAACGGAACGCTGCGCGTCAATCCGACCAGGCCAGGCGCGCGCCGGGCACGGCGTTGAGCGTCAGGTCCGCCAGCTCGCCGCGCATCAGGCGGTAAAAGCCCGCGCTGCCAATCATGGCGGCGTTGTCCGTGCAGAGGGAGACCGGCGGAATGTAGCAGGGAATGCCCGCCCGGGCCGCGCCCGCCTCCAGCTCCCGGCGCAGCAGGCTGTTGGCCGCCACTCCGCCCGCAGCCGCCAGCGCCCTTGCGCCCGTTTCCCGCGCCGCCAGCAGCGCGCGCGAGGCGAGGGAATCGACCACCGCCCTGCGAAAGGAAGCGGCAATATCCGCCGCCGCCACCTCGCGCCCGCTCTGGCGCAGGGTATGCACATGGTTCACCAGGGCCGTCTTCAGGCCGCTGAAGCTAAAGTCGTACCGCCCTTCCGGGCGCGGGCGCGGAAGCGGCAGGGCGTCGGGATTTCCGGACTCGGCCAACTTGTCCAGCAGCGGCCCGCCCGGATACGGCAGGTTCAGCACGCGCGCCGCCTTGTCGAACGCTTCGCCCGCCGCGTCGTCCATCGTCTGTCCCAGCAGGCGGTATTCGCCATATGCCACGGCCTGCAAAACATGCGAATGTCCCCCGGAAGCCACCAGGCAGACAAAAGGCGGCTCCAGCGCCGCATGCGCGATGTAGTTGGCGCAGATATGCCCCTCGATATGATGCACCGGCACCAGCGGCAGTCCGGCCGCAAACGCCAGCGCCTTGGCGCAGCTGACGCCGACCAGCAGCGCGCCGACCAGCCCCGGCCCATAGGTCACGGCAATGGCGTCTACCTCCGGCAGGGTCAGATTCGCCTCCTCCAGCGCGCGCGCCACCACCGGGTCCACCGCCTCCACATGCTGGCGCGAGGCAATCTCCGGCACGACCCCGCCGTAAAGCGCGTGCGTTTCCATCTGCGAGGCCACCACATTGGACAGGACGCGTCGTCCGTCTTCGACCACCGCCGCCGCGGTCTCGTCGCATGACGTCTCAATGGCCAGAATGCGGGCATGTCCCGCCCGGCGGACGGCTTCCGCCTTTTCGGCGGCCCTCTGCGCATAGTTCACGTCTCTCTCTCCCTTCGCCGTGCGCGCGACAGGCCCCATCCCAGCGCGACAACGGCGGCCATACAGGACAAAAACCGCGCGGCCACCGCCGCCACGGCCTGCATGAAAAACGAAAGGGGCATCAGCGTAATCAGCGTGGAATCGGCCGGCAAAAGCCACAGGTCGTTGGAAAAGGCCAGCCGGTGCATGGCCGTAAACCAGCCGTCAAAGTCCGCCAACGCCCACAGCCCCAGCAGCGCAAAGCAGCCCGCAAACGCCGCCACGCCGTACAGCAGCCCCCGCCCGAACGTGCGCCGGCCGCCCAGCAGCGCGCCGGCCGTCCCCAGCGCCGCGGCCGCCGCCAGACAGCCGAGCGCCAGCCTCCGCGCCCCGTCGAACAGCGCGCGCACATCCTCCATGTGCAGCCGCTCGCGCTGGGTAAAGCGCGCGGCGTCCATCGCGTCGAGGCGGCCGCGCAAATAGTCCAGCACCTCCTGCGCCGCCTCGCCCAGCGCGCCGTCGCGCGGATAGCGGTCCTCGTCCAGCGCCACCGCCGTCACGCACCCATACAGCGCGCATACCAGCAGCAGCGCGCCGGCTACCGCGGCCAGCAGGCGCGCGGCACGCGCTTTCACCGCTTTGTCTCCCGGCGCAGCAGCAGCCGCACCGGCGCGCCGTCGCTGCCCGGCAGAAGCAGCGGGAGGCAGCGCATATGATACCAGCCCTCTTCAAACCCTTTTTCAATCGCCGCGTTCTCCAGCACAACCACGCCCGCCCTGAGCAGTATTCGATGCGTCTCCCACGACGTCTCTCCCCTGTCCAGCGTCAGGGCGTCCACGCCCAGCCATTCCACGCCCAGCGCCAACAGGCGCCGCGCGTCCGCGGGCGTCAGGCTCTTTTCGTGCAGCCGCAGCAGCAGCCGGCCGGCGCAGATGTTGTTCCATCGCTGGCCGTCCCAATCCAGCAGCTGCACCATGCCGTTCAGGCGCTCCGGCGCGATGTCCTCCACCGTGCCCGCAAGGCCCACATGCGCGGGCGCGTCGATGTGCGTGCCCGTATGGCAGGACAGCGCGATGGCGCTGGCATTCCATCCGTCTTCCGCCTGGCGCTGGAACAGCCTGCGCGAGAAAGGCGGGTCGCCCGGATACACGGCCATTCCCTCCTGGAGCGGGCGCGTCGCATCCTTCCAGGGCGTCGCGTCCAGGCGCATCAGCAGCCAGCTGCCGTGCGCGGCGGCCGGCTCAAAATCCAGGCGCCGCCAGACCTGCTGCGCGCGTGCGTCCGACGCGGGGACCGCCACGCGAAACACGCGCGCGCCCGTTTTGCCCTGCAGCCAGCGCATCGCGGTGCGCATGGCGCGGTATCCCCATCCATGCCCGGTCAAGTCGGGCCGAAGGCAGGCGCTGATGTCCAGCGTCTCCGGCTCCTCCTCCCAGGCGTCCCAGGCCTCCTGCGCGCGCGCCGCCGGTCCCCAGCAGAACACGCCGCACAGCGCGCCGTCCTCGCTGCACAGCGCGCGAACATGCGCGCGTGCCGTTTCCCTGCACGGAATTCCCTGCATTTTGCAGGCATTCTCTCCGTACCAGTGCGCAGCCGCTGCGCACTCCTGCTCTTCCAATGAGCGCGTACCAAAGCGCATGCTGCCGCCTCCTTTTCTTACTGCATCTGCAGGTAGGCGCGAATGAACCCGTCCAGCTTTCCGTCCATGACCGCGTCCACGTCGCCGTCCTCATAGCCGGTGCGATGATCCTTGACCAGGGTATAGGGCTGAAAGACATAGGAGCGAATCTGGCTGCCCCACTCGATTTTCTTCATTTCGCCCTTGATTTGGGCCATCTGCTCTTCCTTCTCGCGCTCGCGCAGCTCGATGAGCTTGGACTTGAGCATGCGGACGCAGACTTCCCGGTTCTGAATCTGGGAGCGCTCGTTCTGGCACTGCACGACGATGCCCGTGGGCAGATGCGTCATGCGCACGGCGGAGTCTGTGCGGTTGATGTGCTGTCCGCCTGCGCCGGAGGCGCGGTAGGTATCGATGCGCACTTCGTCCCAGTTAATCTCCAGCTCGCTGTCCTCAATAATCGGCGACACGTCCAGCGAAGCAAAGGACGTATGCCGCCGGGCGTTGGCGTCAAACGGAGAGATGCGCACCAGGCGATGCACGCCCTTTTCCGAGCGCAGAAAGCCGTAGGCGTTGTCGCCCTGCACTTCCCAGGTGACCGACTTGATGCCGGCCTCGTCGCCCAGCAGCAGGTCGATGGTTTTCACCGTAAACCCTTCGCGCTCGCAGTAGCGCACATACATGCGGTGCAGCATCTGCGTCCAGTCCTGCGCCTCGGTGCCGCCCGCCCCGGCGTGCAGCGAGAGGATGGCGTTGTTGGCGTCATATTCCCCGCGCAGGAGCGTTTGCAGCGCCAGCGTCTCCACGTCCTCGGTCAGACTGGCCAGCTCGCCGTTGATTTCGCCGACCATGGAAGCGTCGTTTTCCTCCTCGACCAGTTCAATCATCGCCTCGATGTCCTCCGCGCGTTTGCACAGCGACTGGTGGTGGGCAATTTTATCGCCGATTCTCTTGGCCTGCTGGTTGACGCGGGTAGACCGCTCCAAATCGTTCCAGAAATCCGGTTCCGCCATGTCCTGCTCCAGTTCGGCCAGCTCTTCCCTGAGGTGAACCAGGTTAAAGAGAGTCACCCGTCTCGTTGATACGCTCGCGCAGCGCCTTGATGTCTGCGCGCGCCTGATCCAATTCGACCATACGCAACGTTCCTTTCTTCAAACTCATGTCGGGCGCTTTGCGCCCCGCGTCAGGCGTTTCTGCCGCAGCAGTGCTTGTATTTTTTGCCGCTGCCGCAGGGGCAGGGCTCGTTGCGGCCGACCTTCGGCACGGCCTGGCGCGGCTGTTTCGGGCCGCCTGCGCCGGCGCCGGAGAGGCGCTCCTGGGTGGGCTGCGCCACCTGCCTGCGCTCCAGGTTCACGCGCACCTGCGCGTGATAGAGCTTCAGGAGCGTGTCCTCGCGAATCAGCCGCACCATCTCGTCGAACATCTCGAAGCCTTCGAATTTGTATTCCACCACCGGGTCCCTGTGGCCATAGGCGCGCAGCCCGATGCCGTCGCGCAGGCGGTCCATCGCGTCGATATGATCCATCCACCGGCGGTCCACGCTGGACAGGAGCACCACGCGCTCAAACTCGCGCATATCGATGCCCGCCTCGGCCAGCGCCTGTTCGCGCTGCGCGTAGGCCGCCTCCGCCGCCTCGTTCAGCGCGTCCTGCAGCGCCTGCCGGGTGCGGTATTCGCCGGCATGCTGCGCCAGCCAGCCCTGCGGCACGCAATAGCGTTCCAGGTACGCGGCCAGGCCCGGAATGTCCCATTCCGACGGGTTGTCGCCCCGGCCCGTATGCAGCTGCACCGCCGCTTCGATGAGGTTGCCGGCCATGCCCAGAATCTGCCCGCGCATGTTCTCGCCCTCCAGCACCTGACGGCGCTGGCCGTAAATCACGTCGCGCTGCTGGTTCATCACGTCGTCGTATTGCAGAACATGGCGGCGGATGTCATAGTTGCGGCCCTCGATGCGCTTCTGCGCGTTTTCGATTTGCCGCGTGAGCATGCGGGCCTCAATGGGCGTATCCTCGTCCAGGCCGAGCCGCTCAATCATGCCCGAGAAGCGCTCGGAGCCGAACAGGCGCATCAGGTCGTCCTCCAGCGCGATGAAAAACTGGGAGGAGCCCGGGTCGCCCTGGCGTCCCGCGCGGCCGCGGAGCTGGTTGTCGATGCGGCGGCTTTCGTGCCGCTCCGTGCCGATGATGTGCAGGCCGCCCACGGCCACGACGCGATCGTGCTCGGCGTCCGTCTGCACGGAGAACTGCTTTTCCAGCCGCTCCAGCTCCGCGCGCACGGCCAGAACGTCCTCGCCCACCTGTTCGTCGTGGCCCATGGCCGCTTCGATGACCGTCTCCTCCACGCCTTGCTGGCGCAGCGCGCGCCGGGCCAGGAACTCGGGGTTGCCGCCCAGGAGAATGTCCGTGCCGCGGCCCGCCATGTTGGTTGCGATGGTGACCGCCCCAAAGTGACCGGCCTGGGCGACGATTTCGGCCTCTTTTTCATGGTGCTTGGCGTTGAGCACCTCATGGGGCACGCCGCGCATCTCCAGCATGCGCGAGAGCAGCTCGCTCTTTTCCACCGACACGGTGCCCACCAGCACGGGTTGGCCCGTCTCGTGGCGGCGGACAATCTCCTCCACCACGGCCCGGAACTTGCCGCGGGCGGTCCTGTAAACCACGTCGTTGAGGTCTTTGCGAATCATGGGACGGTTGGTAGGGATTTGCACCACGTCCAGCCGGTAAATGCCCTTGAACTCTTCCTCTTCCGTCTTGGCCGTACCGGTCATGCCGCTGAGCTTTTTGTACATGCGGAAGTAATTCTGGAACGTGATGGTCGCCAGCGTCTTGCTCTCGCGCTCGACGTTGACGTGCTCCTTGGCCTCGATGGCCTGGTGCAGGCCGTCCGAATAGCGGCGGCCCACCATCAGCCGGCCGGTAAACTCGTCCACGATGATGACCTGCCCGTTTTGGACCACATAGTCGTCGTCGCGGTGCATCAGCACGTTGGCGCGCAGGGCGGCGTTGATATGGTGGTTGATATCGTTGTTTTCGATATCCGCCAGGTTCTCCAGGCCGAAGAATTCCTCCGCCTTGCGGATGCCTTCTTCGGTGAGCGAGACCGCCTTGTCCTTTTCGTCCTTGGTGTAGTCCGTTTCCTCGCGCAAGCGGCTTACGAACCGGTCGGCGCGCTGGTACATGTCCGTAGACTTGTCGCCCTGACCGGAGATGATAAGCGGCGTCCGGGCCTCGTCGATGAGGATGGAGTCCGCCTCGTCCACAATCGCAAAGGCATGGCCGCGCTGCACCATGTCCTTTTTGTAGATGACCATGTTGTCGCGCAGATAGTCGAAGCCGAACTCGTTGTTGGTGCCGTAGGTGATGTCTGCGGCATAGGCGGCGCGCCGGGCGTTATTGTCCATATCATGGACGATGACCCCCACGCGCATGCCCAGATAGCGGTACACCTTGCCCATCCACTCGCCCTGGAAGCGCGCCAGATAGTCGTTGACCGTGACCACATGCACGCCGTTTCCGGTCAGGGCGTTCAGGTAGGTCGGGAGGGTCGCCACCAGGGTTTTGCCCTCGCCGGTTTTCATCTCGGCAATGCGCCCCTGGTGCAGCACGATGCCGCCGAGCATCTGGACGTGGAAATGCCGCTTGCCCAGCACGCGGTCCATCGCCTCGCGAACGACCGAAAAGGCTTCGGGCAGCAAATCGTCGAGCGTTTCGCCGTCCTTCAGCCGCCGGCGGAACACGTCGGTCATTCCGCGCAGCTCCTGCTCGGACAGGCGGCGGTGCGCCTCCTCAAAGGAATCAATTTTACGGGCGATTTTTTCCAGGCGTTTGATTTCCGCCTCGTTGGAACCGCCGAACAGCGCCTTGAGAACATTCGCCATGGCGAAAGGTACCTCCTTGGGAATTGGATACCAAAGCATTTTATTATACCATGGCGGGGGCAGAGTGTCAAAGCGGCGCGCCCGCCGCCGGGCTCCTCCGCCCTGGCGTCTCCCCCGCCCCCCGCGCCCGCTTCCCCGGGACATCCGCGCGCGCTCTTCGCTCCTTCTCCGTCCGCGCCCCGCCGATTTCCGGCGGAAATCCACACAAACAGATGCAGGGGCCCGCCTCGGCGCGCGGCGCCGGTGCGGGCCCCATGGCGTCCGCCGGCGCTTGCGCGCATACCGCGCGCGCAGCAGCGCGGTGGGAAGCGCGTCCGCTTCTGCGCGCAAGGGCCGGCCCCGTCCCGGAGACGTCAGGTGACGATTTTGAGCTGCTCGTCCGTATCCGCTTCGTCAAAGAGGATGTATTCGCGAATGGCGAGGTATACTTCCTCCCCCACCTTGACCTGCTCGAACGTAAAGGCGTCGGTAATGACGCGCAGGACGGCGCCGCCAATATCGATGCGGCAGTCGTACACATCGCCCATATAGAAGCAGGTGGTAATCCTGCCCTTCAGGCAGGGCAGCGCGGGATCGGGCGTTTTGGCGATTTTGATGTTTTCGGGGCGGAGAGCCAGAATCAGGTCGCCCTTCTTGTCCCCGGAATAGGGAATGGACTGATCGTTTTCCTTCAGCTGCATCACGCCGTTCTGCACGCTGACGTTCAGGAAATCCACCTTGCCCACGAAGTCCGCGACAAACTGGTTGGCCGGATGTCTGTATATCTCTTCCGGGGTGCCAACCTGCTGAATCACGCCCCGGTTGATGACGATAATCCTGTCCGACATGGCCATGGCCTCTGTCTGGTCGTGGGTGACGTAGACGACGGTAATGCCCAGCTTGGCCTGGATTTCCTTAATTTCAAAGCGCATGCTCTCGCGCAGCTTGGCGTCCAGGTTGCTCAGCGGCTCGTCCAGCAGAAGGAGGCGGGGTTCCGCCACGAGGGCGCGGCCCAGGGCGACGCGCTGCTGCTGCCCGCCGGAAAGCTGCGAGGGAATCCTGTCCGCATACTGGCTCAGATGCACCACGTCCAGGATTCTATCCACCTTTTCCTTGACGGTCGCGGCGTTCATCCGCTTGATCTTCAGGGGATACGCCACATTTTCAAAGACGGTCATGTGCGGCCAAACGGCGTAGGACTGGAACACCATGCCGATGTCCCGCCTTTCCGGAGGCACAAAGGTATTCTGGGAGGAAACCACCTGCTCACCGATTCGGATTTCACCGGTCGTGGGTTTTTCAAACCCGGCAATCATGCGCAGCATGGTGGTTTTTCCGCAGCCGGAGGGGCCCAGCAGGGTGATAAACTCCTTGTCTTCAAATACTTCGTTAAACTCCTTGAGAACCTCCACGTCGCCAAAGGATTTTGTCACATGGGAAATGGTTACGTTTGCCATGAATGATACCATCCTTTCTGACAGGTCTTCTGTGCAGAAGCGCGGTCCGACTGCCGTTGTTCCGTCAAATCGAGAATTCTCCCTTGGTCAGCTTGTTGAGGATAAAGTTCAGCGCCACCACAATCAGCAGGATACCAAACGCCATGGCCGACGCCTGTTGCTGGCTGGTATAGGTCCAGTATTCATACAGCTGGAAGCCAATCGTCTTGGTTTCGCTCGAATACAACAGGGTGGTCATGGACAGCTCATAGAAGCTGGGGATGAAAATCAGGAACCAGCCCGCGGCAATGGAAGGAAAAATCAGCGGACCTGTGATTTTGCGCATGGTATACTGCCAGCTGGCGCCGGAAATTTGGGAGGATTCCTCGAGGGAAACGTGTATCTGGCTCATGGCGGAGACAACCGTTCGCATGCCCATCATCAGGTATTTAATCAAATACGCGATAATCATGATATAGGGGGTGTTATAAAGATTGATGCCAAAGTTCCCCCGCATGGTCATAATCAGGCCCAGCGCAATGACCACGGACGGCATGCCCGAACCCAAGGTAATGAGGAAGTCCGGCAGCTTTCGGCCCTTTACGTTGGTTCGCTGCAGCAGGTAGCTCATGACAATGGCAATGAGGATGCCGATGGTGGCGGTACAGACGCCGTACAGGATGCTGTTTTTCAGGCAGCTTGCCGTCTCCGCGTGGGAAAAAATGGTGGTCCAGTGCGTCAGGGTGAAATTGTCCGCTTCAAACAGGCCCTTCCCCAGGTTTTTCTTAAACGACGTCGTCAGAATGGTGATAAAGGGAAGCACGATGACAATGCCGGCAAAGAGGGACACCAGACAGGTCAGCGGAATCCGCCATCTGCGCAGGTCTACGATATTGGGGCGCGTGGATTTGCCCGACACGGTGATGTACTGCTTCTTGGCGATGACAAAGTCGGACACATACAGCACCAGCACCGCAATGACCATCAGAAAGACGCTCAGGCCGATGGCGTCGTTCGTACCCTCGGCCCCCAGGCCCATATATTCGACAATTCTGGTCGTTACCGTATGCACCTTTCCGGGCTTGCCGATAATGGAAGGGATGCCGTAGCAGCTCGCCGCGCACACGAACACCAGCAGCGCGCCGGCAATCAGCGAGGGGGTCATCATGGGCAGGGTGATGGTGAACAGGGTTTTTAAGGGAGAGGCGCCGGAAATGCGGGAGGCTTCCTCCAGGGAAGGATCCATCTTTTCCATGGCGCGGGAAATCGTAATGAATGCATACGGATAATAGAAGGTAGTCAGCACCCATATCAGCCCGCCCAGGCTGTAGATGTTCAGCGGCCCCCTCCGGATATCCAACTCGAACAGGGTGCGCAGGAACACGTTGATGGTGCCCACGTTCTGGTTGAGCAGGCGAAGCCAGGCCATGGCGCCGACGTACGGCGGGACCATGTACGTCAATACGAACAGGCTGCGGAAAAATTTCTTTCCATACAGGTTGGTGCGCCCGACCAGCCAGGCCAGCGGGAAGGCCAGCAGGGTGCCGAAAATCATGGTGGCAAAGGCGGCGATGAGGGTATTGGTCAGGGCGTTCCAGTTCATCTCATAGGTATACAGCTTGGCATAGGTGGCCAGCGAGAAGGTATCCTCCGGGAAAAAGGACTTGACCACCAGATACGCCAGCGGCAGCACCTCAAAGACGACCATGAAAAGGACGATGGCCAGAATGATCAGCCACTTCGGGTCCAGATAAAACCGTTTTTTGCCCACCGGGCCGTTGTTGAGCGTAACCTGCGTATTCATAGCTGCATGAAGCCCCCTTGTCTTGAAAGCGGGGGAAGCCGCGAAACGGGTCTGCGGCTTCCCCCGAATAAGGGTGTAGCGGACGGGAAACGTTACCTGACGGTAACCTTCTCCTGGTACATCGTGCGGATGGCATCGCGCTCCTTGTAGCACTTCTCCCAGTCAACCACGATATCCGTGGCAATCAGGTCCGCCGTGGCTGCGCCGTCATACGGCTCGCGGGGGAAATCCTTGAGCACGGAGTGCATCCAGCCGTCGACGATGTAGCCCTGGCCTTCCTCGGACAGGAGCCAATCGGTGATGGCCTCGCAGGCGGCGATGTTCTTGTTGGCGCTCTTGTCCTCCGCCACGGTCATGACCGTAGAGGGCACCAGCACGTTGCCGTCGTCGGGAATGAACCATTCCAGCTTCGAGGCTTCCTCTTCGCGCTTTTTCAGGACGGATTCCTCCAGAATCATCACGACGGCGCACTCGCCGGTCTCCAGCTTGGCCAGCGCGGACGAGCCGGACTCAATCATGACGTCCTGCTGCCCCAGCGCATCGAAGTATTCCTCACCGTACTTGCCCAGCAGGCCCACGATGGTGGCCATGGCGGTTCCGGAGGTCATCGGGTCGGACATGGACAGCAGGCCGGCCCACTCGCTGTCATGCGCAAAATCATAGAACGAAGTGGGGATTTCTTCCTTGCTGTACATTTCCGGGTTGTAGGCAAGGCCCATGGAGCAGACGCGCACGCAGTACCAGTAGCCTTCCTCGTCATAGAGGAACTGCATGTTTTCGCGCTTGTCCGTGATGTAGGGATGCAGCCAGCCGCCTTCCTTCAGCTCCAGGGAGTAGGCGGGCTCTGCCACCATCAGCATGTCGCAGCCCAGCACGCCCGACTCCATCTCGCCGGCGATTTTGGTCTGCAGGGAACCGGTGCCGCCGTAGAAGAACTCCACTTCCAGGTTCGGGAATTCTTCCTTGAGCGCCTCGGTCATCAGCGTGCGGACCGACTCATACATCGAGGTATAGATAACCACCTTGCCGGTATAGTCGGCGTTGCTGGCGCTGGCAGACATGGGGGCCAGCGTACACATGATGACCAGCATGAGAAGCAGGGCAATGGACCGTTTCTTCATAGCAGGGATTCCTCCGTTTCCTTTATTTTTTACACCGTTCCACGGTGCAAAGGCACATCGTCAGGGACGTCCGTTTCCCGCACGGAACCGAAGCCCGCGGCCCGGGCAGACGGCGCAAAGCGCCCCGGAAAGGCATTTGAGGAAAAACCGGCGTCGCCGTCTCTTTCGGGTATATGTCCATTTTGTCAGATTTGCCTTCAAATTGCAATATCTCCCGTCCAATTTCCATGAAAAAAACCATGGGAAATTTTGATGCGGTTTGCCGGTACGGCGGACGGACGGCCCGACGCTGCGCTCCGGCCGCACGCGCTATTCCACGGTGACGGTAAAGGGGTTGGAGTAGAGATAGTAGTTTCCAAACGACTGACCGTCCACCACCAGTTCCTGCCTGAGCCGGTATATGCACAGCGCGCTGCCGGCCGTATCCAGGGACCCTTCCACCACCAGCAGCTCCATCTCCTCCGGCGTCGTGATCGCCTGCCGGTTCTGCGTGGTGACGAACGGCGCGGGCAGGGCGTCGCCGGCGGCGATGGTAACGTCCTCGGCGCGGATGTCCTTGATGAAATCGGTGGCCCACCAGGCGAAGTTGGTGGTCAGGCCGTACAGGCCCTTGAGGTAGCCGTCCGCGAACTGTTCGGGCGTGTTATAGGTCCAGGGCCATACGGTCAGGCCGCGATGGCGGCCGGCCACGGCCACGTCATACTCAAAGTTCAGGTGCGGGTTGAAGGTCGCGTTCCACTTGTCAATTTCTCCGTAGAGCAGCTCGACCGCCTTTTCCACGCCGTCGGACGCGGCGACCGTCGTAAAGTCGGCAAAGGCGGGCAGGTAGCTCTCGTCGTCGCCGTAGCCCTGCATGCCCAGCGCGCCGACGGACATCTCCGGCCAGGCGGCGTACATTTCCTCGAGGATGACCTTGTTGAAGGTGATGACGAACACTTCGTCAAAGTTGTCCATCTCCGCAACCAGGTTGCGCAACGCGCCCACCGTCCGCGGGTCGGAGGACTTGATTTCCGTATCATGCACCACGCCGCTGTTTTTAAAAAGAACGAAGAACTCGCGGAGGGTGGGCATGCGCTGGGACGGAAGGAACTTGATATAGCCGTAGCGGGCGTTTTCGCTGGTCTGATTGTTCCGGGCCTGCACGCCGTTGTCGCCGTCGTTCACAAACGGGATGGCCTGGATTTCCGCGATGCTCAGCACGGACGCATCCGGGATATCCCCGCGGTCGAACAGGCGGGCCAGGGACTCGTCGTGGTTGACGAAGAGCTCGCGGTCCGCGCTGAGGTGGATGTCGTTCTCAATCGCGTCCGCGCCGGCCTCATAGGCGCCGATGGCGGACAGCGTCGTGTTCTCCACGTACACGCTGGGCATTCCGCGGTGGCCTACGATGTTGGGCACGCGCAGGAGGGACGGCGCATCGTCGTGGAAGAAGCCGAGGGTATCGATGGCCAGCCGGTAATCGTCCACCAGGATGCCGTTGACGCCGTTGGTGTACTGGGTCAGCAGGGACTTGGTGTCGCCCGGCGTGGCCACCCAGACTGTCAGCAGACGGCCCTGCAGGAAATGCACGGCGTCCTCCGTCGCCGTTTCCGGCGAGAGGAGCGCCACCTTGGCATAAGCGCCGTTGGTGGTCCGGAGGATGTCCACCAGCGTATCCCGGTCGGAGGCCGTCACATCGCGGAAGTCCACCATGCCGCGCACATGGAGCAGCTGCGCGACTTCCTTGACCAGCGCGGCGTTCTCGTGGGAAGCGGCCACAAACACGTCGCCCAGACCGGAAGATTCCAGATAGGCCTTCAGCGCCGCCGCGGCGGCCTCATCCCGGATATACAGGGCGGGAATCATCGTCTCGGCGGTATCGGCCACATACGCTTCCAGGCTGTCGGCCAGGGCCGTTCCGTCCGCAGCGGTCACCTTCAGGTCTTTGTCCACATACACAAGCGCCGTGCCGGGACGAACGTCCTGCGCAGCCGTCTGCGCAGCCGTCGCGTCGGCGTTCCAGGCAATGGTCGAAGCGAGAACAAAGGAGGTCTCCGGTTCGTACACTCGGGAGTAGGGAAGCACTTCCGCCCACGCAAAGGCCGGAAGCAGGAGCAGTCCGCATAGGATAGAAGCAACTAGTTTCTTCATAGCAGGGATTCCTCCGTTTCCTTTATTTTTTACACCGTTCCACGGTGCAAAGGCACATCGTCAGGGACGTCCGTTTCCCGCACGGAACCGAAGCCCGCGGCCCGGGCAGACGGCGCAAAGCGCCCCGGAAAGGCATTTGAGGAAAAACCGGCGTCGCCGTCTCTTTCGGGTATATGTCCATTTTGTCAGATTTGCCTTCAAATTGCAATATCTCCCGTCCAATTTCCATGAAAAAAACCATGGGAAATTTTGATGCGGTTTGCCGGTACGGCGGACGGACGGCCCGACGCTGCGCTCCGGCCGCACGCGCTATTCCACGGTGACGGTAAAGGGGTTGGAGTAGAGATAGTAGTTTCCAAACGACTGACCGTCCACCACCAGTTCCTGCCTGAGCCGGTATATGCACAGCGCGCTGCCGGCCGTATCCAGGGACCCTTCCACCACCAGCAGCTCCATCTCCTCCGGCGTCGTGATCGCCTGCCGGTTCTGCGTGGTGACGAACGGCGCGGGCAGGGCGTCGCCGGGGATTCCCTGCGTTTTCGCCAGGCTGCGCTCTCCGCGCCCTTTCCAGCCTGCCGGCGGCGGCGTATGGCGCGCCTTCAGGCCAGCGCCCGCTCCGCTGCGGCGTATATGTCGTTGAGCGCCCGCTCCTGTTCCGGCGTGATTTTCTTTTCACAGGGCTGCGCTTCCAGGCTTCCGAGCTGCTCCCGCGCCGCTTCCAGCGCGTCACGACAGCCGTTCTGCTGCCACTGCGCCAGGCTGGAACGGTCAAAGATTCCCCCGCTTTTCACCATATCGTAATGGTCGAGCGTCCTGTCCGTATTGAGGAATCCGCCCTGAAGATGCTCCCGGACATAGGCCGTCAGGTCCTCCTCCTCGTCCTCCGCCTCCTCCAGCCCGGCGATGAGCGTTTCCAGCTGCCGCATCATTTCCAGGTCCACAATCAGCTGCAGCGGGCTGAATATCTCATCCAGCGCCAGGGAGCCGATGCAGTAAAAATACCGGGCGCCCTGCAAGCAGCCCGCGGTCATCAGGGAGCCGCGCTCAAAGCAGGACTGCGCGCCGCACCGCTTGGCCAGCGTGTGCACATTGGTAGAGCGGTAGGAAACCTCCTCGCCCAGCAGCTGCGCGTACAGGTCCGCCGCCATCCGCTCCAGCAGGAATTTTTCCGGGGACCCGAAGCTCAGCCCCATCGTGCGCAGGTCAAAGGGCAGCAGGTTGGGACGGATATCGACGCGCAGGCCGGTCATGGCATGCAGAAGATAGGCGCAGCCCAGCGTTTCCGCCAGGTTGACCGCAAACCCGTCCGTTACGCTCATGGGCGTGGAAATGCCCATCATGGACATCGTATACACATAGGCGGAATCCAGCCGCTCCGCATGCCGGACAATGGAAAGGACGGAGCTCCCGGCCAGCGTCAGCGGCGAGGGCGGAAACGCCGGCAGCCTCCGAATCGGACTTCCCATCGCCTCCGCCATGGGAAACAGCCAGTCCGCCGACAGCGCGGACGACGGCTCGGGGTCGCCGTGCCCGCACCACAGGCAGCTGACCATGTACTTGTGCAGCGATTCCAGCGCGCCCGGCACGTCATGCGCATAGCCCGGCGCGTTGGCCTCGATGCCGTACCGTTCTGCCAGCGCCTGGCAAAGCTGCGTCTGGCGCGCCAGCGTTTCGCGGGTAAAATACGCGGCCTCTCCCTCGTCTGCGCCAAGGCGGCTGGCATAGATGCCGATTTTCCCGCCCAGGCGGCGGGAAGGCGGAGGATACGCCGCGGTGCGCAGCGTTTCCAGATACCGGCGCAGCGCGCCCTCCGGCAGCGTGACGCGGCCATGAGAGACGGAGAACCCCGCCTGCTCCGCCCGCGCCTGCAAGGGCTCTTCGGGAACGGCGATGCCCAGCTGCGACAGCAGCGCCAGCGCCTTATGCAATATCCTGTCCGCCTGTGCAGACGGCATCCAGGTACCCGGCTGAATCTTCATACGCTTCACCTACAGATTTTCCCAGACCGCCCGGTCCAGGCAGACGGTCAGCTTCGGATGTCTTTGCAGCTGCGACGCCGGCGTTTCGGCCGAAACCGGTTCGCACAACGCCTTTCGCATCACAGGCGCTTTCTTCGCGCCGGTCGCCATCAGCATTGCCTCGTCCGCCTGCAAAAGCCTCGGCAGGCCGATGGTCATCCCATGCGACGGGCATTCGGCGCCGCCGAAGTACTTCCGTCCGACCGTCGCCGTCACCGCATCCAGCGCGACGACCTGGCAGGCCGGCTGCACCGGCGCGCCCGGCTCGTTAAAGCCGATATGCCCGTTCATGCCTACGCCCAGCAGCGCCAGCCCGATGCCGCCGCAGCGCTCTATCCACGCGTCCACGCGCGCGCATTCGGCCTGCGGCTCTTCCGCCTTTCCGTTCCAAAGCAGCATCCGCTCTTCGGGGATGGCCGCAGGGGTATAAAAGCAGTCGCGCATGACCTGGCAGCAGGAGCCCTTCGTCTCGTAGCCGATTCCCTGCCATTCGTCCAGGCCGACGTACCGCGCAGACGCCAGGTCCACCTCGCCCTGCGCCTGCATCTGCACCAGCCGTGCCAGCATCTGCAGGGGCGTATCGCCTGCGGCAAAGCACATCAGCGCGCCCGGATGCCGGCGAATGTAGCCGGCGATGTACGCCGCCACCTCTGCGGCCAGCGTCTCGGGCGTATCCTCTATCCAGATTTTCATGCGTCTTCCCCCTGTCTGTCCGCCTCTTTGAGCACGCGCAGCGCTGTCTGGGGACGGTTGGTCATCAGCACATCCACGCCCATGTCGCGCATGCGCAGCATGTCTGCGGGGTCGTCCACCGTCCAGACGTTTACCTGCAGTCCCGCGTGCTTCGCCTCCCGCATCGTTTCGGCGGAAAGCATGGTATAATCCGGGTGCAGCGCGTTTGCGCCGCAGGCCGCAGCGTACTCGGCCGGCCGGTACAAATCGCAGCCATACAGGAGCCCCGTGGGGGTTTCCGGCGCCATCTGCTTTGCCCGCACCAGGGACAGATGGCGAAACGACGAAAGCAGCACGCGCTCCGGCCGCAGGTATTTTCGGATTTCTTCGATGACCAGGCGTTCCAGGTCCGGATAATCCAGTACGTAGTTTTTCAGCTCCAGATTCAGCGCAATGCCGCTCTCGCGCGCCAGCTTCAGCAAATCGCGCAGCAGCGGAATGCGCTGCCCCGCAAACTGCGCGCCCCTGCGGACGCCGGCGTCCGCGCGCAGCAGCTCGTCATACGTCAGCCTTGCAATCCAGCCGGAGCGGTCGGTCGTCCCGTCGATGGTTTCGTCATGGCACAGCACGAGCTGCCCGTCGCGGCTGAGGTGCACGTCGGTCTCGATGCCCGCGGCGCCCATTTCCACCGCCTTTTCAAACGCCAGCATCGTATTTTCCGGGTATTGGGCGCTTGCGCCCCGGTGCGCATAAATCAGCATGCGGCTCCCTCCTATTGTTTGACGGCGCCGACCACCAGGCCCGTAATCAGGCGGCGCTGGAAAATCAGATACACGACAATGACCGGCGCCGCGATAATGACCGCGGCGGCGGCGGTGAGCGCCACGTCCATGGAATACTTGGTTCGGAAGGCGTTGAGCCCCAGCGGCACGGTGCGCAGCTTGTCGCTGGAAATCATGATGGTGGGCAGCATAAAGTTATTCCAGCTGGAAATCAGGTTAAAGATAATAATGGAAATCACGGCGGGCTTGACCATCGGGGTGACAATGGAAAACAGCGTCCGGTACTCCCCCGCGCCGTCGATGCGCGCCGACTCGATGAGCGAGATGGGCAGCTCGCGCATGAAGCTTTTCATCAGAAACACCGAAAACGCCAGCCACAGCGCAATCTGGGGCAGAATGACCGCGGCGTGCGTGTTCATGATGCCCATGTTCTTCACGTTATAAAACAGGGGAATCATGATAAGCTCAAAGGGGATGAGCAGCCCGAAGATGACCAGCGCGTCCACCAGCTTTTTGCCGTGATAGTGCAGATAGCACAGGCTGTAGGCAATCAGCACGGAAAACAGCACAATGCCGCCCACCGTCAGCACGGCAATCAGAATGCTGTTGACAAAGTAGGTGGAAAACCTCGCAGCGTTCCAGGCTTCCAGGTAGTTGTCAAACCGGAGCGTCTGCGGCAGCGCCAGCGGGCCCATGCGCACCAGCTCCTGGTTGGTCTTCAGCGACGTCATGACCACCCAGAGCACGGGAAGCAGAGAATAGGCGGAAAACAGGAGAACCCACAGATAGTCCGACAGCCGCGCATGTTCCGACAGACGGCTTTTCTTCATTGGGCCGCCCTCCTTTCCGCCACATGGTTGTACACAAGGGACACGGTAAACAGGAGCACGGCCAGCGTGATGGAAATGCTGGCGGAAAACCCCACCCGATTGCTCTGTATGCCTTCGCTGTAGGCATAGTAGGACAGAATATACGAGTTGTAGCCGGGGCCGCCGCGGGTGGTGATGTATACCACATCGAGCACCTTAAAGGAGCTGATGATTTGCAGCAGCACGGCCGAAAGCGTCGTTCCCCGGATGCTGGGCAGCGTAATATGGAAAAACTGTTTGCGCCGGTTGCAGCCGTCCATCCTCGCCGCTTCATACAGCGCAGGATCGACCCCCTGCATGGCGG
>NHCFR05603__coassemble_285_pt1 | contig 48644 bp, 49 predicted proteins | sample NHCFR05603__metabat2_high_PE_044 | metagenome-assembled genome bin NHCFR05603
CCGCCCCTTCCTGCATCCCCGCAGAAGTGTGTTCCATTTGTCGATACGCTGCGGCCTCCCCGGCGCTCATGCCCGCGACAGCCCGGCGGCGCCGATTCCCGCAGCCCGCCGTCCGCGCATCCCGCGGGCCGGTCCGGGCCCGCCCTGTTCCGGCCGCGGGGCGATTATGGGGCATACCGGTAAGGGCGGACAGGCGGTTGATTGTCCCCGTGCGTTCCGATGATTTTTTCCATCCAAATCATATCGTACCAGCGTCGGAATTTGTATCCGCAGCTGTGGAACTCGCCGATTTTCGTAAAGCCCAGATGCGCGTGAAACTCGGCGCTGTTTTTGCTTACATACTCGTCCTCCGTCCGGGGATAGGCGATGCATGCATAAAGATTTAACAGGCCCATTTCCTTCAGCCTCGTTTCCAGCGCCTCATACAGCTTCTTCCCCAGGCCGCATTTTCGCGCGCTGTTGTCCAGATAGACGGTCGTTTCGCAGGACCAGTCATAGGCGGACCGTCCCACGAACGCCCCGGCATACGCATAGCCCTGGACGCGGCCGTCTTTTTCTATGACAAGGTAAGGATAGCGCTTTTTGGTATGCTGCATGCGCGCCAGAAATTCCCGGGCGGAAGGAACCTCGCATTCGAACGTAATGGCGGTGTGTTTCACATAATAGGCGTAGATTTCCAAAAGGCGCGGGACATCTTCCGGCCTGGCGTCCCGAATCGTGATTCCGCTGGTTTCCAAGCGCATCCTCATCTTTCTTTTTTCTGTCTCATAGCCGTCCGGGAAACCGTTTGTCCCGCTGCGGCGCTTCGCATGGCAGGATTATCGGGGCTTGCAGCTGCTGTTGCGCAGAACCAGCGTGCTCAGGTATTCTACCCGCGTGACCTTCTCGGGCTGCCTGCACCCTGTTTGCTGTCGCTGCATCTGCTTGGCCAGCAATTCCATGGCGCTGTTGCCCACCTCGATGGGATGGCGGTCCACCGTGGTCAGGGAAACCCCCGCCAGGCTGGAGGCAAACAGGTTGTCGCATGCGCACACGCTGTATTCTTTCGGGATTTTGTGCCCGTCGGCTGCCAGGGCGTCCATGACGCCATACGCCACATAATCCGATATGCAGATAAACGCCGTAATCGACTCGTCTTGCAGCGCCTCAAGGGCAATGTCAAACCCCAGCGCGCGCGTTTCGAGAAAGGACCCGGGGCACAGGGTATCGGGCGCGGAGCGGGAAATCACCGTCAGGCGCGCGTCGGGCACCAGGCGAAACCGCCCCTGCACGCCCACAAGCCGCTGGCTGAAGGGAATGCCCTGCCATTGCCGGTTGATTTCTGCGAATACCACATGGCGATGGCCCAGCTGCAGCAGATGGTCGGCAACGAGCTCGCCGACCCGGACATCGTCGGTAATCACGGTATCCAGGGGAATGTCCGAACGCTTGTTGTTGATGATGACGGTGGGAACGGTTCTGTCCAGCGCCACGGCTGCCTCCACATTGATGGGGGGCGCCGTGAAGATGACGCCGCAAACGCCCATCCGGCCCAGGGAATGCATCAGCCGCAGCTCCCGTTCGCCGTTGCGGTGGGTTTCCAGCAGGCAGGTGTCATAGCCGAGCTGATGGGCCTGCTGCGTGACCGCCTGCGTGATGAACGTATAGTAGCTGCCGGTAATCAGGGGCAGAAACACCGCGATGGTGGGCCGGTCAAAGACGGCCGAAGCGTTCTGCCGCTGGTATCCCAGCGATTCCGCCACCGCGAGCACGCGCGCGCGGGTTTCCTCCGAGAACGCCGCTCCGGGCCGCTGACGGAGAATCATGGATACGGTTGCGATCGACACCCCCGCCTCACGCGCGATATCCTGAATGGTCGGTCGTTTGTTTTGCATCGCGGTTGCCCCCTCTCCAACCTGCCTGTGTTTGACACTATTCTACACGGATTCCGCTTTCCCTGCAGGATTGTGAATTAAAACTTTAATTTCCGCCCCTGAATTAAAACAGTAAAAAGAAATAAAGCGATTGCGATATTTTGTGTTGACATATGGCAAAAAAATGTCTATACTAAAGCACAAGACAAGACGACGGACGAAAACGGGAATTAAAATTTTAATCAAATCACTACGCAATCACGCCGTATGAGGCGTTAATACATTATAAGGAGATGTGGGTATGAAGAAACTGCTTTCCCTGACCCTGGCCATGCTGATGCTGCTCTCGGGCGTAGCGCTGGCCGAATTCGATGCGACCATTCCGACCGACCAGACCACGGAGGTTGTCTTCTGGCATTCCTTCACGGGCGAAGACGAGACGAAGCTCCTGGAGCAGATTGCCGCGTTTGAGGAGGCCTATCCTTACATCGCGGTAGAACCCCAGTACATCGGCGGCTATAACGAAATCCATACGGAACTGGCCAGCGCCAATGTCGCGGAGGTGGGCGTGCCGGCTCTGTGCGTTATCAATGTGCCGCGCCTGACCAGCTATGCCGAGGACAACGTCGTGGAAGACCTCAATCCCTACATCGAGGCGTTTGCCGACGAAATCAATTTTGATGATTTCTATGAGGGCATGACCTCCGCCATGAACAACAACGGCATGCAGACGGCCCTGCCCTTCGGACAGAGCGGCCAGATTTTCTACTACAACAAGACGCTGCTCAACGAGCTGGGGCTGACCTTCCCGGAGCGGCTGGAGGATATGGACGCGTTCCTGAAGGCCGTGACGGAAGCCACCGGGAAGCCGGCGCTGGAAGTGCACGGAACGGACAACGCATACTTCTACTGCATGTTCTGCAACCTGGGCGCCTATATGATTGACGAGGAAACCAATACGACGGGCCTGGCGTCCGAGACGGCGCTGGAGCTGATTCAGCGCATCCGCGGCTGGGTGGACGCGGGATACGTCAAATGGGTTGATACCGATGTCGGAAACACGCTGATGCTGGATTTCACCTCCGGTGCGACGGCGTCCGTGCTGTATACGTCCTCCCTGTACGGCAGCTATAAGGCAAAGGCGGAAGCCGGAGAGAACGGAACCCCCTTTGAGGTCGGTATTGCCAACCAGCCGATGGGCATTACGAACTACCAGTTTGTTGCCGGCGCGACGCTGATTATCCCCAGCTGCGATTGCAACACGCAGGCGCAGAAAAACGCCGCGTTCCTGCTGGCTTCCTATTTGACCGCTCCGGCGCAGCAGATTGACTGGGCGACCACCTCGTCCTACTATGTGACCCGCAAGTCCGCCTCGACGGATCCGGCCTACGCGGAAGCCTATGCGGCCCTGCTGGAGGAGCTGCCCGAGACGGCCGTGATCGACCTGGAAGTGTATGTCACCAAGACCAAGCACCCGCTGTTTGACCGGTGCGGCGACATCTTTGAAAACTACATGTCCGAGATTATGAACAACGGCATGGATCCCCAGGAGGGCTGGGAGATGATGTGCGAGGAAATTAACGACACGCTCGCCGACATCTGAGGCAACGGTTCGTGCGCCTGAACGGGGATGAGCGTACCGTCCCCGTTCGGGCCGTTGAAGCACGGCGTGTTTCCACGGAAGCGGCCGACCGCCCAACCATGTGCGCGTGTTTCAGGCGGCGGCCGGTCCGGGAAGGCACGCTTCTTTTGCAAGTACGAGCGCTTGCGCTCGCCCCATGCGCAAAACGGACGTATCTATGCGTTCGTTTTGACCGCAGAGGGCTTCCGGCGGGAGTTTGTCAACGGTCTGAGCGGGGATAAGCTTGCCCTCCCCGTGATTCGTAAGGAAGTGAGCATATGGCAGGAAGAGGGAAGGGGCGCACTGTCGTCATCAACAACCGTGAGGTGCATCTGCGCCCGGAGAAGTATTACTGGTCCGACTTTTTTATGGCGTTGCCAGCGGTATTGCTGCTGATTCTGATTACCTATTATCCGGTGGCGGAGCTTATCAGAATCAGCTTTACGGACTGGCGTCTGACAAGCCGCACCTATGAATACGTGGGGCTGAAAAACTGGATTTGGCTGTTTACTTCCAAGACGTCCACGAAGTATCTGCTCAATTCCGCTCAGGTTACGTTTGTCTACACCTTTTTCAACATCGCCATCGACCTGGGCATCGGCCTGCTGCTGGCGCATCTGTTCAATCGCATGACCAAGCCGTATGCGGCGATGCGCGCGCTGATTTTTATGCCGCGCTATATCGCCATGTCCACCTGCGGCATCATCTTTTTGTGGATGTTCAATACGGATTACGGCGTTATCAACCGCATGCTGGAATGGGTAGGCGTTACGGAGCACATCAACTGGCTGGGAGAAGGAAACCTCGCGCTGACATCCATCCTGATTCTGACGGGCTGGCATGGCGTCGGCTACTGCATGATGATTTATCTTTCGGCGCTGCTGGGCATCTCCAGGGACTACTATGAAGCCTCCTCGCTGGACGGCGCCACGGGCTGGCAGCAGTTTCGCTTCATCACCATGCCCTTGCTGTCGCCCACGTCGCTCTTCCTGTTTATCACCACGTTTATCAGCTCCATGAAAGTCTATCAGTCCGTGGACGTCATGACCGGCGGCGGCCCCCGGCAGCAGACGGAGGTCATGGTCTACTATATCTACCGCCTCGCCTTTGACGACAACCGCATTGACCGCGCCAGCGTCGTCGCCCTGCTGTTCTTCGTCGTGCTGCTGATTATCACGGCTTCCACCATCCGTATCACCAACAAAAACGTCCACTATGAATCCTGAGGAGGGAAGAAGGATGGTTTACAAACAACAGCACAACGTTGCCCGGCGGGTAGGGCAGGCTATCCGTTTTCTCCTCGCGCTGACGATTACCGCCATAATGATTTTCCCGCTCTTTTGGATGCTCTCCACTTCGCTGAAAACGGAAGCGGAAGTCATGGGCAGCCAGCTGGTCTTCTGGCCGGAGAAAATGCGGTTTGAGAACTTCACATATGTCATTGAAAAGGTGCCGTTTTTCCGGTACATGCTCAATACCGCGGTGGTGACCGCCATGCAGATGGCAAGCGAGCTGCTGCTGGGCATCATGGCCGCCTACGCGTTTTCCAAGGGCAAGTTTCACGGAAAGCATCTGCTCTTCCTGCTGGTGCTCGGCGCCATGATGATTCCGCTGCAGGTGACTTTTATTCCGCTTTACGTCATGGTCGCCCAAGCCGGGATGATGAGCACCTATTGGGGTGTCTGGATTGCCGGCTGCGTATCCTCCTACACGATTTTCCTGCTGCGTCAGGCGTTTATGACGGTTGACAACAGCTATCTGGAGGCCGCGCATGTGGACGGCATGGGCAAGTTTGCCACGCTGTTTCGCATCATGGTTCCCATGTGCAAGCCGACGGTGATTACCGTGGCGCTTACGGCGTTTATGGGCGGCTGGAACAACTATTTCTGGCCCAAGGTTATCGTCAAGGAACAGAACATGTATCTGCTCACGGTGGGCATCCAGAAGCTGCGCACCTCTTACGGCGGCGAAGTGACCAACAACTATCACCAGATCATGGCAGGCGTGCTGCTCTCGGTGATTCCGGTGTTCATCGTCTTCGCGCTGTTCCAGCGGCATATGCTCAGCGGGTTTACAAAGGCGGCAATGAAGTGACATGCAGGAGATAAAGCTGTTTTTGACGGACTTGGACGGCACGCTGCTGCAAGACGATCATGCCACCGTCAGCGACCGCACCCGACGCGCCCTGTCCGCCCTGAAAAGGCAGGGGGTATGCCTGTGCGCCTGCACGGGCAGGGTCCGCTGCGTGCTGCCCCCCGCTGTGGAAGAGCTCGGGTTTGACTATGCCATTACAAGCAACGGCGCGGCCTGCGACGATTTGCGCACGGGAAAGCGCGTTTTTGCGGCCTACATGCCTGCCGAGCGCGCGCGCGCCGCTTGGGAGTATCTGGCGCCTACCGGGTGCCTGACGGAATGGTACGTGCAGGGCGATATCCTCATGGACAGCGCCAACCATGCCGAATGGCCGGGAAGGCTGAAAGCGCCCTGGCACCGGAAGTATCTGGGCGCGGGCAACGGGATTGTCGTGGACAATATCCATGATTTTTTCCGCCGCGGCGCGCCGGGCCTGGAAAAAATCAGCATCTTTGACTGCCCGGCCGACATCGGCAGCCGCGCCATCGAACCGATGCTTGCGACGGGGAAGTATGAGATTTCCACGTCGCTGGGCATCAACTTTGAGATTACGGATATCTCGGCCAATAAAGGCAACGCGCTGGAAAAGCTGTGCGCGCATTTGCGGATTTCTCCGGAGCAGGCCATCGCCTTCGGCGACGGCAGCAATGACGTGACGCTTCTGACGGCGGCAGGCATTGGCGTCGCCATGGATAACGCAACGCTCCTGGTCAAGCGCCGGGCCGCGGCGGTAACGGATGCCAACATGCAGGATGGCGTTGCCCGGTATCTGGAAACGCATGTGCTGGCATAGCGCCTGCGCAGCTTCATCCATCGCACGCCGCTCGGCCATGGCCGGGGCGGATTCACGGCCGGGCCGCAAAGCGCCCGGCCTGTTTTGATGCCTGCCGGGCGCGCCCCTGCCGCGCGCGCTTCGGCGGGAGGAGAAAGGCAGTGGAGAAGGGCAAAAGAAAAGCACCCCGCTGATAGCAGCAAGGGGTGCAAATCATGGGCATTTCCCATGCCATGGTGCGCCATCAGGGACTCGAACCCGGGACACCCTGATTAAGAGTCAGGTGCTCTACCAACTGAGCTAATGGCGCATAGAATGTCAACGCATATTATAATACTGCAAAAGGGGAGCAATGTCAACCCCAAATTTCACGTTATGCCGTTTTTCTTGCCCATTTGGGAAGGGGACGGAAGGGGAGCCGACGGGCAAGACAGCAGCTTGGCCGCGGAGGGAGCGGCATGCTGCATTTCCAGCGTCAGCGTGATATCGGGCGCGGTCTGCAGCAGGCGCGCAATGACGGCTTCCATATCCATGCCGCCTTCGTCCAGCCCGCCGTGCGCATCGCGGTCGCCGTGGTTATTGCTCAGATGCGCGTGACAGAGCCAGGGCGCCAGGGCCGCCATCCATGCGTCCGGAGACAGGGAGGAGTATACATAAGCGTGGCCTACGTCCAGACACGCGCGCAGCCGCGGGTCATCCACGCGGGCAAGGACTTCGGCAATCAGCGAGGGGTCGTCTTCCAGCACGTTTTCCAGCAGAATGGTGCATGCATCCGGCATGTCGGAGAGAAATTCCCGCCAGAAGTCCGCCGAACGGGCAATAAACCAGACCGGGTCATAGACATGGGGCAGATAGCCGGCGTGCGCGACCAGGCGGCGGATGCCGTATCCGAAGGCCAGAGAAGCGGCCTGGCGCAAGCGGGACATGGCGAGCGCGCGGGCGAGCGGGTCAATGGCGGCGGGGTATAGCTCGGCAAAGGGAAGATGGAGGATGTGGCGATGGGTACAGGCGAGATGCGCGCGGGCGACGGCGTCCCAATGCGCGAAAGCCTTGCCGTCCATATTGGAGGCCATGCAGAACTCGTCCAGCTCCAGGCCGAGGCCCAAATCGCGCGCAAGCGCCGCGGCGTTTGCATCGATGGTGGCGATATACAGTCTATTTGCATCCATGCGCATCCCTCCGCAGACCGGTTTGCCTGATTATAGCACATGCGGCCGGGAGCGGCAAACGGGCCGGAAACGCGCCGCGCAGAATACCAAGGCGATGAGAACAGCTATCATAGCCTATTGATTTTTCTTTTCCTCTCCGCTATAATGGAAAAAAATACTTGGAAGGAGGCCGATGCTATGAAGCTGATCATCGCCATCGTACAGGACGAAGATGCTTCCCGCCTGGTAAGCAGTCTGATGAACGAGGGGTACAGCGTAACCAAACTGGCCACGACAGGCGGCTTCCTGCGCGCGGGGAACACGACGCTGTTGCTGGGCGTGGAGGACGATAGGTTCCAGGGCGCGCTCAATGTCATCGAGCGCATCTGCAAGAGCCGCAAGCAGATTGCCACTTCGCCATCGCCGGTGGCCGGTACGTCAGGCGTTTACGTGCCGTATCCGATTGAAGTGATGGTGGGCGGTGCAACCGTGTTTGTGATGAACGTGGAGCAGTTTGTCAAGTTCTGAACAGACAATGCGTTTAGAGGATTTTGTCAAGCGAGGCGCGGCGGTGGCGGGTCTGTGCAGGGCCTTTGCATCCGGCGCGCCTCCCCATGCTACGCTGCTGGTCGGTCCGGCAGGGGTCGGAAAGCGCACGCTGGCTTCCGTGTGCTGCCAGAGCCTGTTTTGCGTGGAGGTCGTGGGAAAACCCTGCGGCCTATGTCCGCCGTGCAGGCGGTATCTGTCCGGCAGCCATCCGGACGCATGGCGTATTCCGGAGAAAAAAAGCATCGGCGTGGAGGAAATACGGGCGCTGATTGCGGCGTTGGCGGAAGCGCCCTATGAGGGAGGATGGCGGACCGTCCTTATCGAATGCGCCGGCGCGATGACGCCGCAGGCGCAGAACTGCCTGCTCAAGACCCTGGAAGAACCGCCCCCGCGCACGGCGTTTCTGCTGACAGCGGGAAGCGCGTCGCAGGTGCTGGCGACCGTGCAATCGCGCTGTCGCGTGGTGCCGCTGCCGCCGTGTACCGAAGAGGAGGTGGCGGGCTTTCTGCAAAGCCGCGGCGTGGAGGCGGACAGGGCGCGCCAGGTGGCGGCGTTGGCAAACGGCAGCCTGGGGGACGCGCTGCGCCTGCAGGCGGATGAAGCTTTTTGGACGCTTCGGGAAAAGATACGCCAGGCCATGGCCGGACTGTCGGCCAAGGCGCAGGTGCCGGAGACGCTTGCCGCGCTGCAGGAATACAAGGGCGACGCGCTGCGCGTATGCGGGGTGTTGGAGGGCGGCCTGCGCGACGCCATGGCTGCGGCGGCAAAGGGAGAAAGCCGGCCTGCGGCGGACGGCTGGGACCGCGCGCTGTATGCAATGGACGCGCGGCGGCTGGCCGCTTTGCTGGCCGCTGTCCTGCAAATGCGGCGAATGCTGGCGAGCAACGTGTCCTGGCAGGCGGCGCTGGAGCAGTTTTTGTTTCAATATGCGGAGGAAGGAAATACATGGCAATCGTAATAGGCGTTCGATTTAAGAAACCCGGCAAGATATACTACTTTGACCCGGCGGGTTTTTCCGTGGAACAAGGCGATCCCGTGGTGGTGGAGACGGTGCGGGGCGTGGAGCTGGGGGAGTGCGCCGAAGCGCCGCATGAGGCGCCGGACGAGGAAATCGTGCCGCCGCTGCGCAAGGTGGTGCGCATTGCGACGGACAGCGACCTTCGCCAGGTGGAGCGCAATCGCGAAAACGAGCGCAACGCCTACGGCATCTGCCAGGAGAAGATTGTCGCGCACAAGCTGGAGATGAAGCTGGTCGACGTGGAATACGCCTTTGATAACAGCAAAATCATCTTCTATTTTACCGCCAATGGGCGCGTCGATTTCCGCTCTTTGGTCAAGGACCTGGCGTCGGTATTCAAAACGCGCATTGAGCTGCGCCAAATCGGCGTGCGCGACGAGGCAAAGATGCTCGGCGGCCTCGGCCCGTGCGGGCGCGCCATCTGCTGCGGCACCTTTCTGGGGGATTTCCAGCCGGTGTCCATCAAAATGGCCAAGGAGCAGAACCTCTCGCTCAACCCCACGAAGATTTCCGGCCTGTGCGGACGGCTGATGTGCTGCCTGAAATACGAGCAGGAGCACTACGAGCAGGCCCGCAAGCAGCTGCCCAGGGTGGGCAGGGATGTCATGACGCCCAACGGCCGCGCGCATGTGCTGGATATCAACGTGCTCAAGGAGACGGTGCGCGTGCGCATGCTGGAGGACGAGAATACGGAAGTGGTGGAGTTCCGCGCGGCGGACGTGCAGCGCCTGCCGACCCCGGAGCCGGAGAAAAAGAAAACCAAACGGGAAGAAAAGGCAGACAGGGGCAAGAAGGAGGCGCAGCGGGCGGACGCAGAGACGGAGAAAGACGAAACCGGCCCGGCCGAGACGCCGCCGGAGCCTGCAGAAACGCCGGACAGCGAAGCGTAACGGGAAGGCCCGCGGCGAAAGCGCAGGCCAACGGCTGCGGCAAGCCCGGCGCCGTCGTCTGCCCGGCGAAGGCGAGGGCCGTCCCTGGAGCGCGGATAGCGGAAACGGAGAAGCCCGGCCGCAGACATTTCGTTTGCCGACGAAAAAGACCGGCCGCCTGAAAATCCGCGGATTCTCAGGCGGCCGGTTTCTGCCTGGCGCATGACGCCGGGTTCGGAGGGCAGTTGGAGGGCTTCGGCCCTCCCAGCCCTCCCCAACAGGTTTTTCGACGGCCTGCGGGGGCGCCGTCCCCGGACGGCGCCCCATGTCGTCAGTCGATGAGCTTGCCGGGGTTCAAGATGCCGTTGGGGTCGAAGGCGGCCTTGATGCCGCGCATCAGCGCCATCTGCGTGTCGCCTACGGACTGGCGAAGATAGCCCGCCTTGGCATGCCCGATGCCGTGCTCGCCGGACACCTGGCCGCCCAGCTCGCGCGCGTAGTCGTACAGCGCGGCCATCACGCTTTCGCGCTTGCAGGCCCATTCCTCCTCGCCCAGGGCATCTTTGCAAATATACAGGTGCAGGTTTCCGTCGCCCGCGTGGCCGAAGGAGCGGATGCGCACGCCGGCTTCCCGGCCAATCAGCACGGACTGCTTGACAAAGGCCGCGATGTTTTCGCGCGGAACGACCACGTCGCATTCGTCCATGGAGGTCGTTCCGTTTTTAATCGCCTCCAGGAACGCGCCGCGCGCGTCCCAGATGGAGCTCTTGCGCTCGTCCGTGTCCGCCAGCAGAACGTCCTTGGCGCCCAGGGTGGGCAGCAGGTCGGTCAGCGTTTCCAGCGCCGGCTCCAGCAGCTCCGGCGACGGCCCGTCCAGCCGCAGGAGCAGATACGCGTCCGCGCTCACATCCGGGAACTGCTTGCCCAGGTATTCCTCCGCCGCGGCGATGACCTCGCGCTCCATGAACTCCACAGCCGTCGGCTCACACCCGCAGGCGAGCACCTGCGGCACGGCCTGCACGCACTTGTCCAGGTCGTCGAAGGGGGCCAGAAGCGTCAGGTTGGCCCGGGGTTCGGGAATGAGCTTGACGGTCAGGCGCGTGAGAAAGCCCAGAACGCCCTCGGAACCGATCATCAGGTGCATGAGGCTCAGGCCGCTGGAGTTTTTGACCACCTTGCCGCCCAGCTCGATGATTTCGCCGTTGGCCAGCACAACCTCCATGCCCAGCACATAATCCCGCGTCACGCCGTAGCGCACCGCGCGCATGCCGCCGGCGTTGGTCATCACGTTGCCGCCGATGGTGGCGCTTTTTTCGCCCGGGTCCGGCGGATAGAACAGCCCGGTGCCTTCCAGGGACTTGGGGAACTCCATGAGCAGCACGCCCGGCTCGAGGGTGGCGGTCATGTTCTTGACGTCCACCTCCAGCACGCGCTTCATCCGCTCCGTGGACAGCACAATGCCGCCCTCTATCGCCACACAGCCGCCGCACAGGCCCGTGCCCGCGCCGCGGGGGGTGACGGCGATGTTGTGCTCGTTGCAGTACAGCAGCACCGCGCTGATTTCCGCCGCGTCTTCGGCCAGCAGCAGCGCGTCGGGCATGAAGTGGCCATACTCGGTCATCTCGTCGTGGTCATAATCGTCGCGAATGGCGTCGCCGGCATACACGCGGCCCGGCATAATCATCTCGAACGCCGCAAGGTCCTGTTCGTTGACTTTATGGAAGGGCTTCATGCGCGCGCCTCCTCTCTGAGTTTGCGTATCAGCTCCGGCACAATTTCGTACAGGTCGCCGACAATGCCGATATGCGCCGTCTGGAAGATGGACGCCTCCGGGTCCGTGTTGATGGCGACGATATGTTCCGAAGCGTTCATGCAGGCGGTAAACTGAATGGCGCCGCTGACGCCGCAGGTGATAATCAGCTTCGGCCGCACCGTGCGGCCGGACAGGCCGATTTGCCGGCTGTTGTCCGCCCAGCCCTTTTCCACCAGCGGACGGCTGACGGCCCAATCGCCGCCCAGGCACTGCGCGAGCTGGCGAATCATGTCCAAGTCGCTTTCCTTTTGCAGGCCGCGGCCGCCCACCACCAGCACTTCCGCGTCGGAGATGCTGGCACCCTTGGGCACGGGCATGGAGGAAATCAGCCGGACGGGGGAACGCAGCGCCGACGGAGGCAGCTTGCAGGGCGTGACGACGCCCGAGGGCGCGTCGCTGCGCGCCGGCGCGTCCATGACCTTATAGCGAACCGTGGCGAACTGCGGGCGCGTGTTGGGCGTGACAATCTGCGCCATGATGTTGCCGCCGAACGCCGGGCGGATTTGCACCAGGTCGCTGTTTTCGCGCAGCTCCAGGCGCGTGCAGTCCGCGGTCAGGCCGGTATGGAAGCGCGTGGCCAGCCGCGGCGCGAGCGAGCGCCCCAGCGCCGTGGCGCCCACCAGCACCACCGAAGGCCGAACGCGGCGGATGCAGTCCTCCACGCAGCAGGCATACGCGTCCGCGCGGAAATAGCCCAGCGCCGCGTCTTCATAGGTGAACACCTCGTCCACGCCGTAATGCAGCAGCTCCCGGGCGAATCCTTCGGTTGTTTCGCCCAGCACCACGGCCTTGACCGGATGATGCGTGCCCTGGGCGAGCGAGCGCGCCTTGCCGATGAGCTCCAGCGACACCGGATGCAGCCGGCCGCCGCTGACCTCCGCAAAGACGAGCAGGCCGTTCCACTGCGATTTGTCCACGCTTTCCACCTTGGTTTCCAGCCGGAGAATCGCCTTTTGTTCGCAGGCCTTGATGCAGACGCCGCATACCTTGCACGCCGCGTTCAGCTCCGGCCTGCCGTTTATCATATCAATGGCCGAGAAGGGGCAGCGCTGCGCGCACACCCCGCATCCGTTGCATTTGCGCTCGAGAATCGCGATTTGTGCCATGATTTGCCGCCTCCTTTCAAACGAATTTCCACTTTTTCAGCAGCTCGTGCAGCCGCCCGGCCGACCCGTCTCCCTCCCAGGTTTCGTGCTCCACGTCGCTTTGCGGCGGGAAGATGCGCTCTACCTGCGTGGGACTGCCGGTCAGGCCGTAATGAGAGGGATCGGTATCCAAAAAGGCGTCCAGACCGCGCATGTCCACCGGCTTGTCCTTGACCGCGCGCCGTTTCAGCAGCGACGGCAGGCGCGGGGTGTAGATGTCCTGCTCCACGGTCACCAGACACGGGAAGGGAAGCCACGCGGTTTCCACAACGTCCTGCAGCTGCTGTTCCACCCGCACGCCCGCGCCGTCCACGGAAACCTTGGAGGCCCATGCGGCATGCGGGATGCCCATGTGCTCGGCGATGGCCGGGCCTACCTGCGCCGTGTCGCCGTCCGTGGTCTGCTTGCCGCAGAGTATCAGGTCAAAATCGCCCACGGAACGGATGGCCTGCGAGAGCGTATAGCTGGTGGCCAGCACGTCCGCGCCGCCCAGACGGCGGTCCGAAAAGACGTATCCTTCGTCCGCGCCCATCCAGTACGCCTCGCGGACGACGGCCTGCGCCTGGGGCGGCCCCATCGTCCCCACCACGACGCGCCCGCCGTGCTCCTCCCGCAGGCGCAGCGCAGTCTCCAGCGCAAACAGGTCGTAAGGGTTCATTTTGCTCGCCACGCCGTCGCGGATGAGCACGCCGGTTTTCTCGTCCACCTGTACCTTGTTCGTGGACGGAACCTGCTTGATACAAACAAAAATGTCCATGGTTACCGCTCCTTGCCGTTGCCGTCGCCGCACGCCGATGGGCGGCGAACCTAATACATATTACTATAACAGAAAACACAGAAAGAATCCATTACAAAAAAAGCAAAATATGATATGAGCGCAAAGTCCATAAAAAATACGACGCATCCGGGACAGCGCGGAAAAAAACGTCCCGGCAACGCCGCAAAAAAACGAGGCGGTCAAGCCTGACCGCCTCCAATTTGTCCCGATGGTGCCGTCCGCCGCGAATTTTTTCACCCGCCTCCTGGCAGGTCGGGACCCTGCGACCGCTTATTGCCGTCCCCTGGCAAGCCTTGGGGGCAAGGGGGCTTGACAGCCGCGTACCGACACAGGCCCCTGTTTACGAAATGTGGGTAAAAACACGCCGCTCGCGTACACCCCAGGATGTATCCTTTGTGCTGAGGCCATTATAGCAGGCGCGGGAGACAATGTCAACAGCCCGTGCCCTGCGCCGGCTCATTTATGGTATGCTTCGTGCGCGAGAATCTTGCGGCAGCGGTAGAGCTGCTCGAGCAGCATGACGCGCGCGAGCTGGTGGGGGAAGGTCATGGGCGAGAAGGAAAGGCGCTCGTTCGCCCGCGCAAGCAGCGCGGGGGACAGGCCGTTGGAGCCGCCCAGCACGAATACCAGGCGCCGCGCGCCGCCCGCCTCTATGCGCGCCAGGCGTTCCGCCAGCGCGGGCGAGGACAGGGAACGCGCCTCCACGCACAGCGCGACGACGTAGTCCTGCGGCCGCAGCTGCCGGAGCATGGCGGCGCTTTCGGCCTCCACCAGGCGCGCGATATCCGCGGCCGAAGCGTTGCGCGGCTCGGGCAAATCGGGGCATTCCAGCATTTCCAGCGGGCCGAAGCGCTTCAGGCGGCGGATGTATTCCTCGGCGGCCTCGCGCCAGAACGCCTCGCGCAGCTTGCCCGCGCATAAAATGGCCGTTATCATGGCGCGCCTCCCGGCAGCATGGAGACAAACGCCAGAAACATGCCGGCCGCCAGCAGCAGGCCCAGGGGCGCCGCGACGTACCAGCGCGGGCGCACGAAGCGCTCCCCGTCCGCGTGCGCAAGGGTGCAAAGGCTGGTCTGCGCGCCGCGGCGCAGGGCCAGGGACAACAGCCCATACCAGGCCCACAGCATCAGCAGCGCGCCGGGCAGCAGGCTCAGCGCCTGTGCGGCCGTGGGCTCCGCGGCGGCCTGCGACCGCAGCGCATATTGGAGCAGAACGATAACGCCGTTGTATACGCCGTGGAAGAGCATCGGCGCATAGAGGCTGCCGGTTCGCAGCGCCAGCAGGGCCAGCACCGCTCCGATGAGAAAATGCGTGGGCATGACCTCCACGCTCAGATGCATCAGCATGAACAGCAGCGCGCTCCACGCCACGGCGCGCCGCTCGCCCAGCGGCTCCAGCGCGGGCAGCAGCAAGCCGCGGAACACCAGCTCCTCCACCACCCCCGCCGTGCATACGACGGAAACCAGCATGCAGACCAGCATGGCCGGCGAGGAAGGCGCGGGCGTACCGGCCAGCGGCGAAAGCCCCAGCAGGCGCAGAAACACCGTCCAGTATAGGGCGACATAGTTCAGCGCCAGCACGCCCACCGCCGCGCTGAGCGCTGTCAGCACCGCGCAGAGCGGGTCCAGCCGGTTCAGCCGCAGCGCGGACGCCCGCCCGGGCGCAATGCGGCCGTAATACACAAAAACCGGCAGCGCCGAAACAATCCACTGCAAGAGGGTGGAAAGCAGATAATACAGCCAGCTGTCGTAGGATACGCCGGCCCATGCCATCAGCCAGCCGGAAACCGTATTCCCCAGCAGCACCAGCACCAGCACCGCGCAGGCCGCGGTGACGGAAGGACGTGCGTTACAGCGCATAAAACCTCCCCATGCGTTCCCGCCACGCCATGTCCACGCGCACGTCGTCGCCCGGCTCCGCGCCCGCCGCGCGCAGCGCCGCGCAGACCGTTTCAAACGCCAGCTCCGGGGAGTTGGTCTCTGCGCTCAGGTGGCCCAGCACCACGCATCGCAGGCCGTCCCGGCACAGGCGCACCAGCGCCTCGCCGCTCTCGCCGTTGGACAGATGGCCCCGGCGGCCCAGGATGCGCTTTTTCAGCGCCGCGCTGTAGCGGGGCGTGGCGCGGAGCATGTCGGGGTCGTGGTTTGCCTCCAGCAGCACCAGGTCCGCGCCGGACAGCGCCTGCATCCAGTCCGGGGAAACATGCCCCAGGTCGGTGGCGATGCAGAGCTTGCGCCCGCCGTAGAGCAGCGAGAACCCCACGGGGTCTGCGGCGTCGTGCGGGATGGAAAACGGACATACGGCCAAATCGCCGACATAAAAGTCCTGCCCGGGCCGGAACGCGCGCCGGTTGGCCAGCGCGATGCGGTCGATGCCGGGCTTGCTTTCCATGGCCGCCCAGGTGCCTTCCGTCGCGTATACCGGCAGATGAAAGCGGCGGCTGAGCACGCCCACGCCCTGGATATGGTCGCTGTGCTCATGGGTGACGAGGATGCCCGAAAGCGTGTCCGGCGTCACACCGATTTCCGCCAGCGCGCGCTCCACCGCGCGGCCCGAGAGACCGGCGTCCACCAGCACGCGAAAGTTGCCGGCCTGCACGAACAGCGCGTTGCCGCTCGAGCCGCTGCGCAGGGGACAAAAGCAAAACGGCATCGCATCGCCTCCTTTGTAGCCAAATCCGCAGAAGATTATTTTACACGGGAAATACCGATTGTGCAACCCCGCCGCTTCTGGTATAATCGCATTGAATTCGGGGAATGGAGGCCGCTTTGCGCATTATAGGAGGAGAGGCGCGGGGCCGCGCGCTGACGGCGCCGCGCGGCATGGAAACCAGGCCCACGCAGGACCGCGTGAAGGAATCGCTGTTTAATATCCTGGGCGCGCGCGTGCGGGGCGCGCATGTGCTGGACCTGTTCGCGGGTTCGGGCGCGCTGGGGCTGGAGGCGCTCAGCCGCGGGGCGGCGGAAGCGGTCTTCGCGGACAGCGGAAGGCCCGCGCAGGCGGCGGTGCTGCGCAATATCGAGGCGCTGGGCTTCGCGCAGCGGACGCTGCTTCTGCGGTGCGACTGGCGCGCCGCGCTGCGCCGGCTGGCCGCGCAGGGTCGCAGGTTCGATTTGATGTTTCTCGACCCGCCCTACCGCATGCCCGGCGCGGACGCCGTCCTGGAAGCGCTGTGGGACGTCGCGGCGGAGGACGCGCTGGCGGTTTTCGAGCATGATCGCCGCCTGCCGCCGGCTCCGGGCGGCTGGACGGCGCGGGATGTGCGCGGATACGGAGACACGGCGCTGACGTTTTTCCAGGCGGCAAAGGAGGCACGGACTGATGCGGACGGTGCTTTATCCGGGAAGCTTTGACCCGGTGACGCTGGGCCATATGGACATTATCGGTCGGGCGGCCACGGCGTTTGACCGGGTGATTGTGGGCGTGCTGTACAACCCGGACAAGCCCTCCGGCATGCTGACGACGGCCCAGCGGGTCGAGTGCCTGCGAGAGGCGACCGCAGGGCTGGAGAACGTGCGCGTGGCGGCGTTTTCCGGGCTGCTGGTCGACGCGGTTCGGGCCTGCGGCGCGGACGCGGTGGTGCGCGGCCTGCGCACGGAAGGAGACTGCGATGTGGAAATGCAGATGGCCCGGCTCAACCGGCAGATGGGCGGCGTGGAGACGGTGTTTCTCGCCGCCTCCCCGGCCTGCATGCACATCAGCGCCAGCATGGTGCGCCAAATTGCCACCATGAACGGAAGCCTGCGCGGATTGGTGCCGCCGTCCCTGGAAGCGCGGCTGGAAACCCTGCTGCGCCGGACAAAATAAGGAGGGGGAATCTCATGGACAGCGATATGTTCACCCTGATTGCCGAGATGGAGGCTCATCTGGAAAACTGCAAAAAGGTACCGTTTACCAACCAGTACATGGTCGACCGCGACGCGCTCATCGCCCTTGCGCAGCAGATGCGCGACGTGATGCCCGAGGCCATCAAGGAAGCCAATCGCATCCTCAAGCAGGAAAGCCGCATCATGCAGGACGCGAAAAAACATTACGACAACCTCGTCGCCGAGGCGGAGGCCAAGGCCAAGTCGCTGCGCATGGAAAGCCAGCAGCGCGCCGAGGCGCTGGCTACGTCTTCCCGCCAGCAGGCCGATGAGCTCCTGGCCGAAAGCCATCGCCGGGCCGACGAAATGCTCAACGCGGCCGAGCGCAAGGCCGAGGAACTCGTTTCCCAGACGGCCGTGATGACCCGCGCAGAACAGCAGGCCAACGAGATGCTCGCCAACGCGCGCGGCGAGGCGCAGCGCCTGCGGATGATGGCGCTGGACCACTGCACGGAGATGTTCAAACGCGCCGAGGACGAGGCCATCACGGTGGCCAACGAGCTGCGCGACGCGCGCATGCAGCTGGATCAGGAACGGTAAAGCGCCCAGCACGCGCAAAAGGCCGCCAGCGCATGCACCACGCGCGCGGCCAGCTGCCGCGGCAGGCGCACGCCCGCCGGGCGCAGGTACAGCGCGTTTTGCAGAAAGATGGAAAGCCCGCCGAAGGAGACCGCGGCGGCCTGGCACGAGGCGCGCAGCCGCTCGGGAAGCCCCAGCGCTTCGATGCGCGCGCAGCCGCCCGCCATCTCCAACAGGGAGGCTGCCAGCGCCTGCCATGCGGGCGGGAGCGGCACGAGCCGGAAGAGCAGCGCGCCAAGCGCCGCGAAAAACGCCATGCACGCGCAGACGGCCACCATGGCCATCGCCGCGTCGCGCAGGATATGCGAAAGCGGCGCGCGCTCCGGCGCGGCGGGAGGGCTGTCTGCGGGCGCCCTTCGCGTTTCCGTCAGGCGCGCAAACCCCCATGCGGTCACGGCGCCCAGCCAGTGCGCCGCCAGCATGCGCGCCCCGCCCCGGAGCGTGCCGAGCACGAAAAGCGGGCTGGCCGTCACGCACAGGGCGGCCAGGCGCTGGGCGCGCGCAGGGGAAAATCCGCCCAGCGCAATGAGCCGCGCGCCGGCGGGCGAGCCGCCCAGCATGGCCAACGGCACGGTCAGCGCCGGCGCGTGAACGGACGCGCACAGCCACTGGCTCAGCGCCAGGTAGGGAAACAGCGCGGGCATGACGCTGCCGGCCCACAGCCGGCAGGACTCGCGGACGGCGGCCATGGTTTCCTGCGGAAAGGCGAGCGCCAGGCCGAGCATGCCGCCCGCCGCTGCCGCCTGCAGGCGGCGCAACCATATCGTAGCTTGCATCGTTTCAGCCTATGCGGGGAGGAAAGCCGCCATGCGGACACCAAAGCTGGGCCTGGCGTTGGGCTCGGGCGCATTTCGGGGCCTGGCGCATATCGGTGTGCTGGACGTTTTTTTGCAGGAGGGCCTGCCCGTGGACATGATTGCCGGCACCTCCTTCGGGGCCGTGGTCGGCGGCGTGTACGCCGCGGGCATGGAACCCGGCGAGATGGAGCGGCGGGCATGCGAGCTTTCGGAAATCCAGTATTATGATATTACCGTACCGCGCCGGGGCTTTCTGGCGGGGAACCGCGTCAGCGCGCTGCTGAAGGAGTTGACGCAGGGCCGGGCGTTTGCGCAGACGCGCCTGCCGTTTGCCGCGGTTGCATGCGATTTTGAAACGATGGAGAAGGTCGTTCTGCAGGAAGGGCCGATATACGAGGCCGTTCGCGCCAGCATATCCATCCCGGGCGTATTCGTGCCGGTGACGCGGGGAGAGCGCGTGCTGGTGGACGGCGGACTGGTGGACCGCGTGCCGGCGGACGTATGCCGCCGGATGGGCGCGGACGTGGTGGTGGGCGTGGACGTGGGATATCGCGGCCAGCGCGTGGCGGCCGGGAATATCCTGGAAAACGTGCTGCACGCCTACGACATTCTGGAATGGCAGGTGGCCCGGGCGCACGTCAGCCTGTCGGACGTGCTGATTGCGCCGAACGTGCTGGATATCGACCCGGCGCGCATCGCCGGGCGGGCGGTGGAAATCATCGAGCGGGGACGCACGGCGGCCCGCGCCGCGCTGGCGGACGTGCGCGCCGCGCTGGATCGATGGACGGAAAGAGAGGACGGGACATGAAACTCAACTACAAAAGGACCCTGCTGGTCGGCCTGGCGTTTTTCTCTATCTGCGCCTTCTGGCAGCTGTACGACCAGGTTGTGCCGCTGATGCTGAAAAATACCTTTCATATAGGCGACACGCTGGCGGGCGTGATTATGGCGCTGGACAACATTCTGGCGCTGTTTTTGCTGCCGCTGTTCGGCGCGCTGTCCGACCGGTGCGCCTGCGCCTGGGGAAGGCGCATGCCCTTTATCGTCTGCGGCACCGCGGTGGCGGTCGTGCTGATTGTCGTTTTGCCCATGGCGGATGTTGCGGCCAACCTGCCGGCGTTCCTGACGCTGCTGGGCCTGCTGCTGCTGACCATGGGCACCTATCGCTCGCCCGCCGTGGCGCTGATGCCGGACCTGACCCCCAAGCCCCTGCGCTCCAAGGGCAACGCGATGATCAACCTGATGGGCGCGGCGGGCGGCATGCTGACGCTGGTCATGATAAAAGTCCTGGTGCAGAGCCGGGAGGGCGTTCGCGACGACTATCGGCCCGTCTTTGCCGCGGTAGCCGTGCTGATGGCGGCGGCGGTCGCGGTGCTGGCGCTGACCATCCGGGAACGCAGGCTGGCGGCGGAGGCGGGGGAGGAAAGCGGGGAGACGCCCGCCCCGGCAGAGGGCGGGGAAAGGCTCTCGCCGGAGGCGCGGCGCAGCCTGCTTTTCATTCTGGCGTCGGTGGCGCTGTGGTTTATGGGCTATAACGCGGTCACCAGCGCGTTTAGCAAGTACATGCAGGCCGTATGGGGAAAAAACGTGGGCGATTCGTCCCTGTGCCTGCTGGTGGCCAATGCCGGCGCCATCGTCTCGTACCTGCCCGTGGGCGTGCTTTCCTCGCGGTTCGGCCGCAAGCGGATGATTCAGTTCGGCGTGCTGCTGCTGGCCGTCTGCTTCGGCAGCGCGGTGTGCTTTGCGGAATTCTCGCCGGTGCTCTACGGCATGTTCGCGCTGGTGGGGTGCGCGTGGGCCTGCATCAACGTCAACAGCTATCCCATGGTCGTCGAGCTCAGCCGGGGGCCAAGCGTGGGCAAATACACGGGCTATTACTACACCTTCTCCATGGCCGCGCAGATTGTCACGCCCGTGCTCTCGGGCTTTCTGCTGGAAAACGTCGGGTACTGGACGCTGTTTCCGTACGCGACCGTCATGGTGCTGGCCTCTTTCGTAACCATCAGCCTGTCCCGCCACGGAGACAACAGGCCCGAGCCGCCCGCCTCCAGGCTGGAGTCCTTTGACGTCTGACAGCCCCGGCAAGCGCCGCCCGGACGGCTGACGCGGGAATACAGGCAGCCCGAACGGACGGCGCGACCGTCCGCGCAGGCCGTTGAAAAGCGCGGCTTTTCGGCGGCCTGTGTTGCAGGCAGACGCCGGCGGAGGCGGCTTTTCTGCACGCGCACTTGCATGACGGACAAAAAAAGCGTATACTAGAGAATGGACATGGAGGCGCATAGCCTTCGTCCCCCCAAAGGAGGACCCAACATGGAGTGCAAAATCAAAAACGATTTGGGCACCATTTACATCACGGAGGACGTGCTCCTGCGCCTGGCGGGCTATGCGGCGCTGGAGTGCTACGGCATTGTCGCCATGTCCTCCAAGCGCGCCAAGGACGGTATCGTCGAATGGCTTGGACGCGAGAACCTTACGCGTGGGGTGCAGCTGCGGCTGGCCGAGGACGGCAGCCTGGACGTGGATTTGTTCATCGTCGTCGAGTACGGAATTTCCATCGTGGCCGTTTGCAACACGATTATCGAGACGGTGAAGTACAAGCTGGAGAGCATGGCCGGCGCCACGGTGCGCCGGATTAACATCTCCGTGGAAGGCATCCGCGTCTAATCCTATGCAATCCAAACACCACCAAAGGAGGCGTCCCGCTTGGCGCAAATGAAAATCGACGGCCTTCTCCTGCGCGAGATGATGATCGCAGGGGCGGCGTTGCTTGAGCAAAACCGGGAGGCGGTGGATGCGCTGAACGTCTTCCCCGTGCCCGACGGCGATACCGGTACCAATATGAGCCTGACCATTATGGCGGCTATCAAGGAAATGAGCCAGCATGAGCTGATGCGGGCTGATGAGGCGGCCGACGCCCTGGCCAAGGGCGCGCTCAAGGGCGCGCGCGGCAACTCCGGCGTCATGCTCTCCCAGCTCCTGCGGGGCCTGGCCCGCGGCGTGGAAGGCGCGGCGGAGATTACCCCCACGCTCCTGGCCCAGGCGCTGCAAAAGAGCGCGGAAACCGCCTACAAGGCCATTATGAAGCCCAAGGAGGGCACCATCCTGACCGTGGCGCGCGTCATCGCCGAGTCCGCCGCGGCCCAGGTCAAGCGCGATAAGAACGACATGGAAGCGCTGTTTTCCGCCATGCTCACGGGCGGCGAAAATATCCTGCGCAAGACGCCGGAGATGCTGCCCGCCCTCAAACAGGCGGGGGTCGTGGATGCGGGCGGACGGGGGCTGCTGCTCATCTACACGGGCATGTTCGCGGCGCTGCGGGGCGAGGAGATTCCCGCCGCGCCCATGGCGATGCACGAGGACGGCGAGGCCGTATTCGACGACGACCACGACGCCATTGAAGAAATCAAGTTCGCCTACTGCACGGAGTTCCTTATCCAGAACCTGCACGAAAACGTCACCGACGACGACATCCTCACCTTCCGCCGCCGCCTGAACCGAATCGGCGACTGCGTGCTGGTCGTGGGCGACCTGTCGCTGGTCAAGGTGCATGTGCACACCAACGACCCGGGCAAGGCGCTGCAGGCGGGGCTGGCGCTGGGCGAGCTGATCAATCTGAAGATTGAAAACATGGTCGAGCAGCGGCGCGAACGCGCGCGCGCGGCGGCCGCGGCGGAGCCCACGCGGGCCTGCGGCATGGTGGCGGTGTCCATGGGCGAAGGCTTCTCGGGCATTTTCACCGACCTGGGCGTGGACTGCATCGTCGAGGGCGGACAGACCATGAACCCCAGCATCGACGACCTGGTGCAGGCCGTGGACGGCGTGGCGGCAAAGAACGTGTTCGTCTTCCCCAACAATTCCAACGTCATTCTCGCGGCCCAGCAGGCGGCCACCCTGGCCAAGCGCAAGGTGTTCGTCATCCCCACGAAAAACGTGGCCATGGGCGTGGCGGGCGTGATTGCCTGCCAGCCGGAGATGGACCCGGAAGAAAACGCCGCGCGCATGACGGAAGCTGCGGAGCGGGTCAAGAGCGGCATGATTACCACCGCCATACGCGACAGCCGCTTCGAGGAACTGACCATCCACGAGGGCGATTATATCGGCCTGTACAACGGCAAAATCGCCGTGTGCGACCAGAACGCGCACGATGTGGCGGTCAAGCTGATGGAGATGCTGGTCACCGACGAGGATTCGCTGATTACCGTCTATTACGGCGAGGACGCGGACGAGGCCGAAGCGCAGGCGCTGACGGACGAATTTGCCGGCCAGTATACGATGTGCGATGTGGAGATGCACAGCGGCGGACAGCCGGTGTACTGCTACATCCTCTCTGTGGAATAGGCGGGGGAAGGCGCTTGCCGCCCCTGAGGAGGAAATATGTTGACCTGGGACGATGTCAAAGGCGTCGGGCCCGCCCGCCGTGCAGCGCTGGAGCAGGCGGGTTTTTTTACCCCCGAACAGCTGGCCCAGCGCCTGCCCGTGGGGTATCGGGATACCCGGAACGTCACGCCGCTGGCCGAGCTGCGCGCGGGCATGGAGACCGCGTTTGAGGGGATCGTGGCCCCTCAGGCGCGCCTGGTGCGGCTGGGAAGGCAGAGCTATGTGACGGCGCGTATCGAGGACGGGAGCGGAAGCCTGAAATGCACCTGGTTTTCCGCGCCGTGGATGGTCAAAAGCCTGCCTACGGGCAGGCGCGTGCGGCTGTACGGCCGCGTCTCGCGCCAGAAAAATGGCGCGCTGCTGGGCGTCAATCCCATGCTGGTAGACGAGCCGGGCATCCAGCCGGTGTACCGTCCCATCGATACGCTGCCGCCCAAAACGATGCGCCGCCTCATCGCCGCGGCGCTGGATGCGGGCCGCTTCGACGATGCGCTCCCCGAGACGTTCCGCAGCCGCTATGCGCTCTGTCCGCGCCAGTTCGCGCTGCGCCAGGCGCACTTTCCGGAATCCATGGAGGCGTTGAACCAGGCGCGCCGCCGGCTGGCCTTTGAGGAGCTGACGCTGTTTCAGACCCATCTGCAGGGGCTTCGCCTGCGGCGGGATGCGCGCGGCTGCGTCATTCCCGCCGCTGCGGATGAAATCCGTGCGTTCTGGCGCGCCATGCCCTTTTCGCCCACCGGCGCGCAGGCGCGCGTGCTGGACGAGCTGGCGGCGGACATGGCGTCCGACCGGCCGATGGCCCGGCTGGTGCAGGGGGATGTGGGCTGCGGCAAAACCGCCATTGCGCTGGGCGCGCTCTACCTGGCCGCGCGGGCCGGGTTTCAGGGGGCGATGATGGCGCCGACGGAGGTGCTCGCCGCCCAGCATTTTCGCACGGCGACCCGGCTGCTGGAACCTTTGGGCATCTCCTGCGCGCTGCTGACGGGCAAGCTGCCCGCCGCCGCGCGCAGGCGCGCGCGGGAAATGGCCGCCACGGGCGAGGCGCAGGTGGTCATCGGCACGCACGCGCTCATCGCGCAGGGCGTAACGTACAAAAACCTGGGCCTGGCCGTGACGGACGAGCAGCACCGCTTCGGCGTGCGCCAGCGCACGGCGCTGGCCGGCCGCGGCGACGGCCTGGCGCCCAACGTGCTCGTGCTTTCCGCCACGCCCATTCCCCGCACCCTCTCGCTCATCCTCTTTGGGGATTTGGACGTATCGGTGGTGAACGAGCTGCCGCCCGGGCGCACGCCGGTGCGCACCCACATCGTGCCGGAGACCCGGCGCGAAGGCATGTACGGCTTTCTGCGCGCGCAGGCCGCGCAAGGCCGGCAGGCCTATATCGTCTGCCCGCTGGTGGAAGAGAGCGAGGCGCTGGACTGCGCGTCCGCGTCGGAAATGGCGCAGGCGCTGGCGAAGGGGCCGCTGCAATCGCTGCGGGTCGGGCTGGCCCATGGCAGGATGCGCCAGGAGGAAAAGGAGCGCGCGCTGGAAGCGTTCGCCCGGGGGGAAACAGACGTGCTGGTGTCGACCTCCGTGGTGGAGGTGGGCGTGGATGTGCCCAACGCTACGGTCATGGTCATTGAAAACGCCGACCGGTTCGGCCTTTCGCAGCTGCACCAGCTGCGCGGCCGCGTGGGGCGCGGCGCTGTGGAGAGCTATTGCTTTTTGATGGCGCCGCCCAACGAGCGGCTGGAAACGCTGACCGCCACGACGGACGGCTTTGTCATCGCCCAGAAAGACCTGGAACAGCGCGGTCCGGGCGAGTGGTTCGGCACGCGCCAGCACGGCGCGCCGGAAATGCCGGGGGCCGCGCTGTGCAGCGACGTGCGGCTGCTGGAGGAAACGCAGCAGGCGGTGCGCGCGCTGCTGTCCGACCCGCTGCGCGCCCACGAGGCGGAGCAGATGCGCCGCGCCGCGCAGGCGCGCTTTGGGGACACGGAGGACGTGGGGATAAACTGAGCCGCCCGCATGCCAACCGACGCAGGGCGGGGGGCAGGGCGACTGCGTCACTGAAGCCCCACGATAAAGAGAACCAGGGCGGTACCCGGCAGCACGGTCCAGGCGATATACCGCCCCGGACCGTCGAAAAACCCCCATTGGGGAGGCTTGGAGGGCCCAGCCCTCCCGCGCTTTCCTATGGGGTTGTGACAGTCCGCGCTTCGCTGTTTGTCGTCCTTTTCGCAGGACGGGCCGGCGTGTTCCGGGGCAGGGGAATTAGAGGGCCAGAATCCAGCCGTTGCCCTCGACGACCTTGAGCACTTCGGCTTCCTCGCCGGTTTCCGCGTCGATATAGACCAGGTAGCGATTGTCGTTCCAGACGCCGTCGAATTCCCAGCAGAGCAGCTCCGTCCTGCCCGCGCCCAGGCCGTCGTCGACGGGAATGACGCACAGGCGCGAGGCGCTGATGTCCAGGCGGTCCGAGACGAGGGCGCGCGCCTCCGCTTCTTCCAACACCGGATGCAGCCTTTCGCGCGTGACATGGTTCATCCAGTAGCTGTTCGCCTCCAGGCCCACGACCGCGCCGGTGTCCATGCGAACCTGCACCTTGACCAGGTCCGGATAGAGCACCACGTCGTCCTGCACCGCCGCGAAGCTGACCACCGCCATGCCGTCGTATTGCTGATAATAGCTTTCCTGCATTTGCCCAAACCCGCGCGAGAACAGGAAGGCGCGCGCGTGCAGCGCGCATTCCTCCAGGCTGAGCGCCGTTTCAAACCCCGCGCTTTCCGGGCTCATCCACAGCGCCTTGCCCCCCTGCCGGGTAATCTGCATGGTGACCGATACGTCGCCCAGGTCCAGCGCCACGCCCCAGGAGGGCAGCGGGCCGCCCAGGTCTGCCGTGCGCTCGACGCCCTGTACGCGCTCCTCGCCCACGAACGCCCGCGCGATGGCCATGGCCTCCTCCGCCGTGACTTCGCCGCCGCTCAGCCCGCGCGCCTCGCCCAGGCGGATGCCGTCGGAAAAGGGGCCGTCATAGAGCAGGGAGGGATAGTCGATGCCCGTGCCTTCGGCGCTTTCCAACTGCAAATCATAGGCGAAGTCCGCGCCGCCGGCCAGGTGCGCGCGCAGCTCCCCGCTTTTTTGCCAGAGCTGCGCCAGCTGGGCGCGGTCGTCGTCCGTCAGCGCGCCGCCTTCGGCGGAGGCGACAGCCAGCGTCTGCGCGTAGTCGGCCGTCTGGCGCAGAAACTTCAGCCCGGCTTCGTCCGCGCCATAGACGGTGGGGAGGGCGGCAAGGTTTTCGGCCACGCCCGAGGCGACGGACGCCACGCGCGTCAGCAGCATCGCCTGCTGGCCCGGGCTGGAGACCGCCTGCACCTTGGACAGGTCCGCCTCCAGGGTTTCCAGGCCGTCGGCAGCGCTGAAATACGCCTTTTCCCGCATGGCGCTTACATCCAGCGCCAGCGAGCGCGCCTGGCGCCACTGGAATATGCCGAAAACGAGCGTGAGCACAAAGAGCGCCGAAGGAACGACAACGGAAAACCATCGGATTTTGCGCATGGCCGCCTCCTTTACACCGCGAAGGCATGGCGGCCAATGGTCAGCCGCACCTCGCGCGTGAGAATCCACTGGTTGACATAGGTGCTGGGGTTATAGTAGTACAGGCAGCCGTAGGTCGGGTCCCAGCCGTTGAGCGCATCGCGCGCGGCGCGGTAGGCGTCCTCGTCGGGCGTGAGATAAAACTGCCCGTCGGATACGCAGGTAAAGGCGTCGTACTGGTAGATGACCCCGGCGATGGTGTTGGGGAACAGCGGGCTTTCGACGCGATTGAGCACCACGGCCGCGACGGCGACCTGCCCGATGTACGGCTCGCCGCGCGCTTCGCCGTAGACGCAGCGCGCCAGCAGCTCCAAATCGCTGGAGCCTACCGTGGAGGACGACGTGCCGGCCTGCGGCGCGCTCGTCACCATGTCGTTCATGCCCAGCGCGGCATAGGTGGCGCTGCCCACCACGCCGTCCGCGGTCAGGCCGTTGACGCGCTGAAAATCAATTACCGCGTCGTAGGTGGTCTGCCCGAACACGCCGTCCACCGCGCCGTCATAGTAGCCCCAGTCCAGCAGGGTCTGCTGCACGCGGCGCACCGTGTCGCCGGTGGAGCCCCAGTAAAGCGCTTGCGCATGCGCGGCGGTGTCGAGCAGCAGCAGGCACAGCGCCAGCAGCGCCACGCGAAAGAAGGTTTTCTTCACAGCCAACCCCATCCTTTCAGCAGCATGACAATCCAGGAACGGAACATGACCGGCCCGTCCGGCAGCCCGCAGGCGTCCGGAAAGAGCACGCCCCACCAGTTTCGTCCTTTTCCCGCGCCCAGCGCGATTTCCAGCGCGGGCGAGGCGTAGCCTCCAAAGCGCAGCACGCCCAGGCGCACGCGCGCCGTGGGGTCGACGGCGTGCGCGGCCGCCCGCACGGCGGCCGTGTCAAAGGGCGTGCGCGCCAGCACAGGCAGTACGCCATCGCGCACGCGGTATTTCGTGGCCTGTTCGGCGGCGCTGTTTCCGGACGCGATGACGCGCAAACGGTATTCTTTTTTGACAGGATAGAAAAAGCGCATATCCTCCTCCAAATGACGGGATATGCGCAGTATGCCCCGCAAAGCGGGCCATTATGTCAAAAAGCGGAAAAATCGCCGCGCCGGGCGCGCGGCGCAAAGGGCGTTATGCCTGCAACGCCTGGCCGCGGGAGGTCCCCAGGCGCAGCACGCGCAGGGATTCGACATGCTGGCCGTCGGCCTTTTCGACAATCACCCTTACGTTGCCGTATTCGAAGGATTCGCCCGGCTCCGGAATCTTCTCCAGCCGTTCCGTCACCCAGCCGCCCAGCGACAGGCTTTCGGACTCCGCCTTCAACCGGAAGTACTCGCAAAAATCCGCAAAGGATACCGCGCCGTCCACCAGGTAAACGTCCGGCTCCAGCTGGCGGAAGGGCTCTGCAATTTCGTCGTGCTCATCCCAGATTTCGCCCACCAGCTCCTCCAGAATGTCCTCCATCGTCACAATGCCCAGCGTGCCGCCGTATTCGTCGAGGACCACTGCCATGTGCGACTTGTGCGCCTGCAGGCGCCGGAGCAAATCGTCGATTTTCTCGGTCGGGCGGATGAAGAGGGGAGCGGTCATGACTTCGCGGACAGGGCGGTTGGTGATGCCGCCTGCCGCATAGAAATCCTTCTGGTGGAGGATGCCGATAATGTGGTCGAGGTTCCCGTCGAAGACGGGCAGGCGGGAAAGGTGCGAGGCGGCGAACGTTCGGGCGATTTCTTCCCGGGTTGCGTCCACGCTGACGGCTTCCACCTCGGTCCGATGGGTCAGAATGTCCTGCGCGCGCAGGTCGCCGAATTCCACTGCGTTTTTCAAAAGCTCGCCCTCGTCGCGGTCAATGCCGCCCTCCTGCTCTGCCTCGCGCAGCAAAAGCAGCAGCTCTTCCTGGGACATCTTCGCCTCTTCCCTGCCTTTGAACAGCCGGGACACCAGCCGTTTCCACTGCGCAAACAGGAAATTGACGGGCGTCAGGAGCAGGACAAGCAGGTTGAGGAGGGGCGCGCTGAACATGGCGAATTTTTCGGGGAAGTCCTTCGCGATGCTTTTCGGCGTCACCTCGCCGAAAATCAGCACCACAATGGTTACCACGACCGTGGAGAGGGTCGCACCGATATCGCCGTATAGCTGCACAAACACCAGCGTGCCGATGGACGCCACGGCGATGTTGACGATGTTGTTGCCGATGAGGATGGTGGAAAGCAGCTTGTCATAGTTCTCGGACAGCTTCAGCGTCAGAAGCGCCTTGCGGTTGCCGGCCTCCGCCAGCACCTGAAGACGGGTCCTGCTGAGCGAGGAAAAGGCGGTTTCCGACGCGGAAAAGAAAGCGGACATGACGATACAGAACAGCATCGCCAGCAAACTGGGCCAATAATGGGTCATATGCATATTCTCCTTCTTGATGGATGCGCCCGGGCAAGGGGTGAAAAAAGAGCAAGAAAAAAACACCTACTCCCGCAAAACACGCTTGAAAATGCTCCGCGCAGGCGCCTTCCACTGTCCGGATATGCTTTGTCGGGGAATACCGTCGTCGCAACTTGCATGGTCCATGCGACCTTATCACCTCCTGATATAGAAAGGTATTATAGCATGTTTTCCGTATTTGTCAAGGAATCTGGCAAAAATATGGGCGTTTTCCGACAAACACCGGCGCCTGCCCGTCCGTGCGGTTCGCGCCGCGCGTCAGGGGCACAGCGATACCCCGCGGTCGGTGGTGCGGGTCAGATAGGACTTGGGCCAGAGCGCGATGCACTGCCGCCAGGCGAAGTCGGCGTCCTGCGCGTTGGCGAAAAGGCCGACGACCGCAGAGCCGCTGCCCGTCATTTCCGCGCGCAGCGCGCCAAAGTGCTCCAGCGTCTGCGCCGCCATGGCAATCTGGGGCCGAATGGGCACGGAAGCGGGGGTCAGCGCGTTGCCCATGGCCCGGGCGAGCGCGGCCGGGTCGCCCTGCGCCAACGCGGCGACGGCGGCTTCGATGTCCGGGTTGCGCGGCCGGACGGCCAGCGCGTCGTAGGCCGCGAATACCTTGGGGGTGGAAAGCCCCGCGCAGGGCTGCACGATGACCAGATGGAACGGAGCGCCGCAGGGCAGCGCTTCCAGCTGTTCGCCCGTGCCGCGCACGCGCCTGAGGCCGCCCACCATGCAGAAGGGAATGTCGGAGCCCAGGCTCCTGGCCAGCGCGCGCAGGTCCTGCCAGCCCATGTGCAGGTTCCACAGCGCGTTGAGCCCCAGCAATACCGCCGCCGCGTCCGCGCTGCCGCCGCCGAGGCCCGCGCCTACGGGGATGCGCTTTTTCATGGTTATGCGCGCGCCCTGCGCGACGCCCGCCGCCTCGCGCAGGCGCCGGGCCGCGCGGAGCACCAGATTGCCATCGCCCGAGGGCACGCGCGGACCGCCGTGCAGCGTCAGCGTCAGCTCTTCGTCCAGCCGTATCTCCAGGCTGTCGCCCAGCTCCACGGACTGCATCAGCATATCCAGCTCGTGATATCCGTCGTCGCGGCGTCCCAGCACCGACAGGGCCCAGTTGACCTTTGCATGCGCGATGAGCCGCATAAGCACTCCTCCTTTTTCGGCGGGCGTGGGGGAATCGCGCGGGAAAGCCCTTCTGCGCGGGAATATTGTACACCATTTGCGCAAAAGCTGCAATTCATGCTTGCTTTTTGCGGCCTGAGTTGCTATAATGTCCGGGGAAAGCTACGAAAACATAAAAAACCGCAGGGGGATGACCATGAACGAAGAAGATCGCGATATCGTGGAGTTTACCGACGAGGACGGCAACAGCCTGCTGCTGGAGGTTCTGGATACGTTTTTTTATAACGGCGAGGAATTTGCCGTGCTGGGCGACGTGGAAGAGGACGAGTGCGAATGCGAGACGTGCGACGAAGGGACGTGCGAGCACGAGCACAGCCTGTATATCATGAAGATTGAAACCTCCACCGACGAAAACGGGGAAGAAATCGAAGAGTTCATCCCGGTGGAAGATTCGCTGATGGAAGCCCTCATCGAGATTGTTCAGACGCGTTTTCTGGAGGATGACGAGGAAGACGAAGAAGCGGACGACGAAGACGAAGAACCATAATCCGGCGAAGCGCGGCCGGCGGTGGCAGATGCCGCCGCCGGTTTTCGTTGAAGCGGCGGAGGAAAGACCATGACCGAAGAAGTGCGCGAAAAACTGCGGCTTTTGCCCGACAGCCCCGGCTGCTACCTGATGCGGTCGGAAGGCGAGATTATCTATGTCGGCAAGGCGGTCAACCTCAAAAACCGCGTGCGCAGCTATTTTCACGGCCAGGGCCATTCCCCCAAGGTGGCGGCCATGGTGGCCAGGGTAGACGACTTTGACATCATGCTGTGCGATACCAACCTGGAAGCGCTCATCCTGGAATGCAACCTCATCAAGCAACACAAGCCGTACTACAACATCCTCCTCAAGGACGACAAGCACTATCCCTACATCCGAATCGACGAACGGGAGCCGTTTGCGCGCGTGGAGCTGGTGCGGCGCATGCAGAAGGACGGCGCGCGCTACTTCGGCCCCTATATCGGCGCCAACGCCGTGTGGGAAGTGCTGGAGGTGCTGCGACAGACCTTCCCGCTAAAGCCCCGCCGTCCCTGCGTTCACCATGATATCGGCCAGTGCCTGGCGCCCTGCGCGGGCCTGGTGACGCAGGAAGCATACGCCGCGCAGGTGCGCGAGGTGGTCGCTTTCCTGTCGGGCCGCTCCGCGCCGGTGCTGGCGCGGCTCAAGCGGGAGATGGGGGAGGCGGCGGCGGCCATGCAATACGAGCGCGCGGCGCTGCTGCGCGACCGCATTCGGGACGTGGAAGGGCTTCTGGAACGCCAGCGCGCCATCTCCACCGGCGGCGGAGAGCGCGACATCGTCGCCGTGGCCCAGGACGGGCTGGACGCGATGGCGCAGGTGCTGCATGTGCGCGGCGGCCGGATGATTGGCGGGGACAGCTTTGCGCTGGAGCGCGCAGGCGACGAGGAGGCGGGCGAGGTCATCGCCAGCTTTCTCATGCAGTATTATGAGGATGGGCGGCTTCTGCCCCGCGAGGTGGTGGCCCAGGCGCTGCCTGAGGACGCGGACGCGCTGGAGCGCGTGCTCGGCGAGCGGCGCGGCGGGCCGGTTCGCCTGCTTGCGCCTTCGCGGGGCGAAAAGCGCGCCCTGGTGCAGATGGCGCAGAAGAACGCGGCCGACGCGCTGGAAAAGCGCAACGCGCGCGCGCGCAGGTCTTATGAGCGCACGCAGGGCGCGGCCGCCGCGCTGGCGGAGGCAATCGGCCTGGACAGGCCGCCGCGCCGCATTGAGGGTTTCGATATCAGCAATACGCAGGGAACGCTTTCCGTAGCGTCCATGGTGGTTTTTCTCAACGGGATGCCGGCGCGCCGCGAATACCGTCATTACCGCATCAAGACCGTCGAGGGCGCCAACGACTTCGCTTCCATGGAGGAGGTGCTGGGACGCAGGTTCCGCCGGGGACTGGCGGAGCGGAAAAAATGCGAGGAGGCGGGCGCGCCGCCGCCCGAAAGCGGCTTTGGCGACCTACCGGATTTGATTCTCATCGACGGCGGCCCGGAGCAGCTTGCCTTTGCCCGCAGGGCGATGCAGGCGGCCGGAGGAGAGACGCCGATGTTCGGCCTGGCCAAGAAGCTGGAGGAAATCTGGCTGCCCGAATGCGAGCAGCCCATTCTGCTGGACCGCCATTCGCCCGCGCTGCACCTGATTCAGCGCCTGCGCGACGAGGCGCACCGCTTCGCCATCACGCATCACCGCGCGCTGCGGGCCAGGCAGACCGTCCGCTCCAGGCTGGAGGACGTGCCGGGCGTGGGGCCGAAGCGGCGCGCGGCGCTCTGGAAGCGCTTTTCATCCATGGAGGCGCTGCGCGCGGCTTCCGTAGAGGAAATCGCGCAGACGCCGGGAATGTCCCGCCCGGCCGCGCAGGCGCTGTACCAATGGCTGCGCGGGAACGTGCGGCCCGCCCGGAAACGGACGGAAGAGGGCTGATATCCGGCGCAACATCACGCAACAGAAAAGAAGGATGCATATGAAACTGCTATCAGGGCTTACCAGGGCGGAAAAGAGCTGGATGATGTACGACTGGGCCAATTCGGCGCATTCGGTGGTGGTGGTCACCATTTTGCCCATCTTCTATGAATCGTTGACCCATAACAGCACCGAAGCCGTGGCGAGGTGGGGAACGGGAACGTCCGTGGCCATGCTGATTATCGCGCTGTTCGCGCCCATCCTGGGCGTGCTGGGCGATTTTCAGCATTGGAAAAAGCGGCTGTTTACCGGCTTTGTGATTCTCGGCGTGCTGGCCTGCGTGGCCATGGCGCCCGTCCCGTTTCTTCAGGTTGACGCAAACGCCGAGGCGCTCGGCCTGGCGCTGCTGATTCTCTACATCCTCTCGACCGTGGGCTTTGCCGGCGCCAACCTGTACTACGACAGCTTTCTGCCGGAGGTGACCACGAACGAGCGCATGGACAGGGTGTCCACCGTGGGCTACGGCCTGGGCTATATCGGCGGCAGCACCATCCCGCTGCTGATTTTTCTGCTGATGAACCTGGCGGGCATTGCCATGAACCTGTGCCTGTCCGTGGCGTTCGGGCTCACGGCGGTCTGGTGGGTGGTGTTTACGATTCCGCTGTGGAAGAACGTGCACCAGACGCATTTCGTGCCGCGCCGTCAGGGCGTGCTGAAGGAAAGCATGAAGAATCTGGCTTCCACGGCCCGCCGCATCGTCCGCAACAAGACCATGCTCGTCTTCCTGCTGGCCTATTTCTTCTATATCGACGGCGTGGGCACCATTATCCATATGTCCACCATCTACGGCAGCGCGCTGGGCATTGACGCCACGCAGATGCTGCTGGCGCTGCTGCTGGTGCAGGTGCTGGGCCTTCCGTTCGCGCTGGTCTATACCCGGCTGGCGGCGCGCTTTGGCGCGCAGACCATGGTGGGCGTGGGCATCCTGATTTATTCGGGCGTGTGCGTCTTTGGCTTTTTTGTGCAGCAGGCCTGGCAGTTCTGGGTGCTGGCCATCCTGGTGTCCACCAGCCAGGGCGGCATTCAGGCGCTGTCGCGTTCGGTGTTCGGCAAAATGCTGCCGGAAAAGGAACGCAGTAGCGAGTTCTTCGGATTCTATGACATTTTCGGCAAGTTTTCCGCCATCATGGGCCCTGCGCTGTTCGGCGGGGTCGTGGCGTGGGTCGGCGATTGGCTCATGCGCCGGCAGGGAATTGTGGAGGCGGAAGCGAGCGCGGAGACGCTGGATGCCATCGCGCGCCAGGCCTCGCCCTGGGGCGTGCTGAGCGTGCTGCTGATTTTCCTGGTCGGCGGGGCGCTGTATTTCTTCGTGCTGCCGCGCGTGGAGCGGGCGGAAAAGAAGCAATAGCCGCCGCAGCGGGGAAGGCCGCAGGCGCCGGAGCGTTTCCGGCGAAACGGACGGGCGCAACGGCCGTGTTCAACCCGTCAAAAAAGGAGGGCGTTCCGCCGGCCGTTTTCCGGCCGTCGGGACGCCCTCTCCCGTCCGCCGGAGGCCGGAGGGCCTCTTCACGGGCGGGACGCCGGGCGCGCTGTCGGGGCGGCCGCGGCAAAATAAGGAGGATATTGGGAAAGGCTGAAAAAAGGCGTATGTCCCTTATGCCAACCGGTAGGCGTCCGCATGCCGGACGTACGTCAGCTCCGCGTCATAGCGGCCGCTGTAGCTCGCCACCCACACCCGCAGCCGCCGCGGCGGCCGCGTGCCGGGCAGGCTGGACGCAATCGCGCGCCCGCTCAGGTCCAAAGCCTCCGGGGGACATACGCCGGAAAACAGCGGCTGGCCCGCCGCGCTTTCGCACGCGACCGCCACGCGCTGGTCTGCCAGGAACGCCTGCGTGTATTCTGCCAGCGCGTCCAAATCGGCAGCGTCGAAGTTCGCTTCTTCGCGGGCAAAGCAGACCGTCGCCGTATCCCCGTAGAGGAGAATGCGGAGGCTGTGCCGCCCGCTGTCAAACAGCAGCTCCGCGCCGGCATCCGCGCGCAGCACCAGCCGGGGCGCCAGCGCCGAGAGACGGCCGCGTATTTTCTGCGCCAGTTGAAGCGCCGGTTCCATCATTTCCGTCATAGGCTCACCCGTATCCGTTACCCGCCCTGCAAAACCAGCGCCATGACAATGCCCGCCGCCAGCGCCAGCGCGCACAGAGATAGCAGCACCACAATCCCTTTGCGCATGGATTTGGCCACCTCCCGCCATCCGTTTGCGCAGCCCGGCATGCCCTGCCTGACGGCGCAACGCAGGGGGAAGGCGCGGGTATGTTCCTGCGTTGAGATGGCAAGCAGCCCTGCATGAGCAAGCGCTCTGTTGGTTAGACGCAGCGAAAGGGATGAAAAGTTTCCATTTTCAGGAGAAAAAGAAAGAATCAGCACTTCGCACAAAGAATGCGACCCTGTTTGTCCTCTTTTGCGCTATGCGCATTCGCTCCGGGCACAGCGCCGCAGCCGCACGGCCATGCGGGCGGAAGCAATGCGCCGGCGCGGCGCGCGCCGTCAGTATTGCAGGAACATTTGCTGAATTTCCGCCGGATTGCGCGTGCGCCCCAGCGCCAGCATCAGCAAAACGCGCGCCTTTTCCGGAGAAAGCGTGTCGGCGGCAATGGTGCCCATGTCGTCGTCCGACATGCCCGCGTTGCGGAACACCGCGCCGTCCGGGACGCGCGTGGCGCGCACAATGGGGACACCCTGCGCGCACAGCTGGCGCATCCGCGCTTCCCAGCGCAGGCTGACGATGCCGTCGCCGGCGCCCGCCACCACCAGCCCGTCGTGGGTGCGGGCCAGCTGCGTGAGGATATCCGGCTGCGCGTCCACGTGGAAATAGGCGATGGCCACGGTGGGCAGGCTTTCCACGCCGGACAGGTCAAAGCAGGTGCGCGCGGTATGGCGCTTGAGCGAGGCATGGTAGAACACCGGGCGCTCGTCCCGCATCAGCCCCAGAGAGCCCATGTCCCCGCCGGTAATCGCGTGGGTGCGGAACGTGTTGCCCTTGCGCACATCGCGCGCCGAGTAGATGCCCTCGTTGAACACCACCAGCACGCCGTGGCCGCGCGCTTCCTCGCTGGCGGCCAGCGCCACCGCCTGGTAGAGGTTCAGCGGGCCGTCCGCGCTGGTCGCCGTCGCCGGACGCATGGCGCCCGTGATGACCACGGGCTTGTCCGTGCGCAGCGCCAGATGGAAAAAGTAGGCGGATTCCTCCAGGGTGTCCGTGCCATGGGTGATGACAAAGCCGTCGTAGCGGTCGGATAAGGCCAGGCTGTCCAGCCGCCGCGCCATATCCAGCCAGATGGCCTGGGTGATATCGTCGCTGTTGAGGCTGGCATATTGCTCTCCCGTGACCTCCGCCATCCGGGGCAGGCGCGGCAGACCGGACAGCAGCGCCTCCACCGGCAGCACGCCCGACGCATAGCCCTCCGTCGCGCCCGCCTCTCCCACGCCCGCGATGGTTCCGCCCGTGGCCAGAATATAGATATGCTTCTGCATTCGTATCTCCCCCTGGTGCGCGCTTATAATACCACGCGGCAAAAAAAAACGCAAGGAGGACGAAAATCAAATTGCAATATTTGCGGCGGATATGATATAATGCTGACGGAATTCTTGCAAATAACAAAGGAGATGCGAAGACATGGAACAGGCGGCAGGCACCAGGCGCGAGCACGATTCCATCGGAGAGCTGGAGATTCCCCGCGGGGCGTATTACGGCGTGCAGTCGCTGCGCGCGAAGCGGAACTTCCCCATGACGGGCAGGACGATGCACCCGGAGATGATTGCCAGCCTGGCCCTGGTGAAAAAGGCGGCGGCGCTGACCAACCTGCGCGCGGGCCTGCTGGAGGCGCGCATTGCCAAGGCGATTATGGCGGCCTGCGACGAGATTCTCGCGGGAAAACTGCGGGACATGTTCATTGTCGACCCCATCCAGGGCGGCGCGGGCACTTCGGCGAACATGAACGCCAACGAGGTCGTGGCGAACCGCGCCATAGAGCTGCTGGGGGGCACGCTGGGGGATTACGGCATCGTCCATCCCAACGACCATGTCAACATGGCGCAGTCGACCAACGACGTATACCCCACGGCCGGCCGGCTGACGCTGATACGGCTGCTGGATACGGCCATTCCCGCCGTGCGCGACCTGCGGGAGGCGTTTTTGCAAAAGAGCCGGGAGTTTGCCTCCATTATCAAGATGGGCCGCACCCAGCTTCAGGACGCGGTGCCCATGCGGCTGGGGCAGAGCTTCCACGCCTATGCCTGCCCGCTGGCGCGCGATCTGCAGCGGCTGGAGACGGCGCGCGACGCGCTGCTGAGCGTGAACCTGGGAGGCACGGCCATCGGCACCTCCATCACCGCATCCCCTTACTATGTCCGGCACGTCGTCTCCACGCTGGCGGAGGTGTCGGGCCTGCCGGTGACGCAGGCCGAGGACCTGTTTGACGCCACGGAGAACCTGGATTCGCTGGCGGCGGCCTCGGGCGCCATCAAGACGTGCGCGCTGAGCCTGTCCAAGGTGGCCAACGACCTGCGCCTGCTGTCCAGCGGCCCGCGCACGGGCCTGGCGGAAATTCGCCTGCCTGCGCAGCAGAACGGCTCTTCCATTATGCCGGGCAAGGTAAACCCCGTGATTCCCGAGGTGGTTTCCCAGGCGGCCTATCGCATCGCGGGCAACGACGTGACCGTCAGCATGTGCGTGGAGGCGGGGCAAATGGAACTCAACGCCTTCGAGCCGGTCCTGTTCGACAGCCTGTTCGAGTCCATTGAGCTGCTGCGCAACGCCTCCCATACGTTCCGCGTCAACTGCGTGGAGGGCATTACCGCCGACCCGGAGCACTGCCACGCGCTTCTGGAAAGCAGCTATGGCGTCGTGACGGCGCTGTGCCCGCTGATTGGCTACGAGCGCGCGGCCGCGCTGGTCAAGGGCGCGATGCGGGAGAGGCGGCCGGTGATGGAGTATGTGCGCGAGCACGTGGACATCCCGGCGGAAACACTGGCGGAGCTTATCAATCCCGAGGCCATGACGGGCGTCCGGGAGTGAACCGCCTGCGGCGGCGCGTTCGGGCCGGGGCGGCATGATGTCCCGCGCGGGGCGAAAGACGATGCCTCCGCGGAAAACCGCCGGCTTTGCCCTTTTGCCGCATGAAAACGGGAGCGCCTTCCCCGGATGTATATCCGGCGGCGCTCCCGTTTCATGCTTCCGGCCGCGCGCAGTCGATTCGTCGTCCTCTGAGGGCGCGGGGGCTTTTCAGCACCGGGGCGATGTGGTGCGGGTTTCAGGGATATGCCACGAACCGTGCCCGTTCCCCTGGGCCGGCCTGCGGGGCGGACGCCTTCCGGAGCGCGCCGGCGCCTCAGCGGAACTGCACATAGCCCGCGCACCCGAGGGAAGCGAGGCTTTCAAAGCCGCAGGCGCGGTAAAAGCCGCGCGTGTCCGCCGTGTCTTCGCAGATGAGCACGATTTGGCGGACGGCGGGGAAGGGGTCGAGCAGACGGCGCATCAGGGCGCGCCCGATGCCGCGGCGGCGGTAAGCGCCCAGCACCAGGATGTCCTGCACAAAGACAATCGTTTCTCCGTCGCCAATCGCGCGCGCCATGCCCACCAGCGCCGTATCGTCCCAGGCCGTCACCACCCGCAACGAACCTCGCAGGCCGCGCAGCGCGCCGGGGATATCGGAAGCGTAGGCCATCCAGCCCGCGTCGCGATAGAGCGCTTCCAGCATGGCCTTTCCGGGGATGGCGCCGTGCAGGTAGCGGATGCCGTCCACCGGCGCTTCCTGCCATTGGACGCGCGGGTGCGGCGTCGCGCGGAGCCACTGCGCCAGGCCGCGCGGCGTCAGCGCGTCCCGCGGCGCGAGCAGGCCCGCTACGCCTGCGTCCCCGCGCCGGTGCACATCCGTGCCGGCCAGCGCGCGCAGGTTATGGCGCGTGGCAAAGGCCGCCGCCAGGCGATTCTGGCTGTTGTGGCGCGGGTTGCCGTTGAAGGTTTCCATGCCGTCAATGAACGCGGGATTGGCGGGAAGCTGTCCGGGCCGGAACGGGTGCGCCTGGTAGAGCATCCAGCCTTTCTCCCGGGCCAGGCAGTGAAAATCGTACAGACCGTTTTCGCACGCGTCGTCCGGCAGGGAAAGGATATCCTCTTCCTCCAGGCCATAGACCAGATACTCCTCGCTGTGGCCCTTAAAGCGGATTTCCAGGCCCGGCAGGATGATCATGCCCAGGGCTTCGCCCGCCCGGCGCGCGGCGCGGTAGCCGGCCAGAAAGGCCTCCCGCGCGGGCCGCGAAGCGCAGCATCCGGGCAGGTAATGGTCGGTAATCACCGCGGCGCCATAGCCGGCCGCATGCAGCGCCGCGACCAGCTCCGCCGCCGTCAACTCGGCGCAGGGGCTGGATTCGCTGGTGTGCGCATGAACCTCCAGAAGGACGCGCTCGCTCATATCGGCATTTCCTTTGGGGGATTCCCCATCCCGTGGTTGATATAAAACGCCAGGATATCGACAATTCTCTGGTTTTTGCCGCCGCCCGCCACGATAAGGTCGGCGTAGTCGATATAGTTGCGAATCCAGCGCTCAAACATGGGCTTGACGGTATTGAGATACTGCGCCGCCACGCCCTCCACGCTGCGCTCGCGCTCGAGAATGTCGCGCTGGACGCGGCGCAGCAGGCAGATGTCCGGGTCCACGCGGATGTATATCTTGAAATCGAGCAGGTCGCGCACCCGGGAATCGTAAAAGACATGAATGCCCTCTACAATCAGCGCGTCCGCCGGCTCAATCATGATGTCGGTATCCGCGCGGCGGTGGTTGGCAAAATCGTAGGCCTTGCGGCGGATGGGCTGCCCGGCAATGAGCGAGCGGATGTCCTCATAGAACAGGTCGTGCTCGAAGATGCCCGGCTCGTCGTAGTTGAGTTTTTCGCGTTCGGCAAAGGTCAAATGCGGATGATCCCGGTAATAGGCGTCCTGGTTGAGCAAAACGGCGCATCCCTTGATGCGTTTGGCGAGCTCCTCGGCCAGCGTGGTTTTCCCGCAACCGCTCGCCCCACAAATTCCAATTGTCAACATGCTGCGCACTCCTCCATGGGCCTCATCCCGCGTGCCCTGTCAAATAGAGTACGCTTTTTGCAGAGGTTTGTCAATGCGGGCACGGTTGAAAAAAAGCGGGCGCGGGGATATAATAGGGCCGGCCACATCGGCCGGAACGGAGGATGCCCATGCATATTGCCTTTGGCTGCGACAACGCCGCTTCGGAACTGAAACGGGAACTGATGGAACTGGCGCAATCCCTGGGACATGTCTGCCATGACTGCGGCATCGGGGAGGGCGAGGCGAACGATTATCCTCTCTACGCGGCGCGTGCCGCCAGGATGGTGCAGTCCGGGCAGTGCGAGCGGGGCGTAGTGGTGTGCGGAACGGGCGTGGGGATGTCGCTGGCGTGCAACAAAATGAAGGGAATCCGCTGCGCGCTGTGCTCGGACTGCTACACGGCCCGGATGGCCCGCGCGCATAACGATGCGAACATGATTGCCATGGGCGCGCGCGTGATGGGGCCGGAGCTGGCAAAGACCATTCTGGAAACGTTCCTCAGCGCCTCCTTTGAAGGCGGACGCCATCAGCGCCGCCTGGCGCTCATTGAGCGCCTGGAGGCGGGAGAAGCGCTGGAATGAGGCTGTTTCTCGCCCTCGCGCCCGACGAGGCCGCCCGCGCCGCGCTGGCGCGCACTGCCTGTATGCTGCGCCCTCTGGCGCCGGGCCGGTACGTCCCGCCTTCGCTGTACCACATCACGCTGGCATTTCTGGGCGAGACGGATGCGGCGCGCCTGCCTGCCGTCCGCGAAGCGATGGAGGCGGCCGCGCGCCGGAGCCGCAGGTTTCCGCTGGCGCTGGGGCGGCTGGGCGCGTTTGGCAGCGTGCTGTGGCGCGGGGTGGAGGCGGACGGCGCGCTTCCCGCGCTGGCCCTGTCCCTGCGCGAAGAGCTTCGGGCGCGCGCAGTCCCGTTTGACCCCAAGCCCCTGCGCGCGCACATTACGCTCGCCCGGGACGCCCGCCTGACCGAAGAGGCGCGGCGGCTGGCGCTGCCGGAGGCCGTCTGGCAGGCGCGCAGCCTGACCCTGTACCAGAGCGTGCGGCGGGAGGGCGCGCTGCAATATCTTCCGTGCGCGGAGGCGGTGTTGCCGTGAAGGAATATCGGTGGGAGCTGCATCTGCATACCCTGGAATCCAGCCGGTGCGCGCGGTCGCGCGCGGCGGACATGGTGGAGGCCTATCATGCGCTGGGCTTTGAAGGCATTGTCGTCACGGACCATTTTGTCAACGGCAACTCCCGCGCGCCTGCCGTCGCGCCCTGGAAAACGCGCATCGACGGCTTTCTGGCCGGATACCGTGCCGCCCGCCGCGCGGGCGAAGCCTGCGGCCTGCGCGTGCTGCTGGGCTGGGAGTATTATTTTGAGGGCGGGGATTTCCTGACGTACGGGCTGGACGAGGATTTTCTGTACGCCCATGAGCATCTGGCGGACCTGTGGGACCTTGCCGACTACGTGCGCCTGGTGCGCGAGGCGGGCGGCTGCGTCGTGCAGGCCCATCCTTTCCGCACCGCGTGGTATATGCCCCCGGACGTCCGGCAGCGCTGGGATGTGGTGGACGCGCTGGAGGTCTACAACGGCAGCCATGCGCCCGGGAAACGCGACTGGGACGAGCGCGCCCTTGCGCTGGCCCGCAGGCACCGCCTTCCCGGCATTGCCGGGTCCGACGCGCACAGCCTCTCCATGGTCAATACAGGCGTCATGGCGTTTCCATCCTCGATTTCCACCGGCGCCGACCTCGTGGACGCCATCCGCCAGGGCCGCGGCCGGCTGCTCCGCTTGGCGAAGGACTTCTGACCCGCCGCCCTTCGTCTCCTGGGAAATGTTCCGCCCCCTCCGCATAGACTGGCAGCAAACAGCCTGCGGAGGGGGAAGTGGTATGCGGGACGGTTTGGAGCTGCGCGTGCTCAAAACGGGCGAGTTTCTGGTAGAAAAGGGGGCCACCGTCCGGGAGGCGGCTCGGCAGTTTGGGGTCAGCAAATCGACGGTGCATAAAGACGTGGGGGAACGGCTGGCAGACCTGGATTCCGCGCTTTTTCGCGAAGTTCGGCGCGTTTTGGACAAAAACAAGGCGGAAAGGCATCTGCGCGGCGGCCTCGCCACGAGGGAAAAATACAAAAAATGTCGAAATAATGAAGAAAATCACAAGAAAAGAAATTTTTGTTAAGGAAGGATTTATTCTTTTCGTGTAGAATGTAATATATAAGTGGGTGAAGTGGGAGCCCTGGAAGCTCTACGAGAGAGGTGAAGGAAATGCTGGGCCGGGAAGATATCGGCGTTGACCTGGGAACCGCGACGGTCATGATGTATATCAAAGGTCGCGGCATTGTGCTGCGCGAGCCCGCCATGGTCGCGGTGGATCGCAATACGCGCAATATCCTGGCCGTAGGCGACGACGCCAAGCGCATGCAGGGACGAACGCCCAGCCATGTGACGACCATCCGCCCGCTCAAGGACGGGTCCATCGCGGACTTCGACATTACCGAGCGGATGCTGCGCTACTTTATCCATAAGGTCATCGGACGGCGCATGCTGTTTCGGCCGCGCGCCGTGGTGTGCGTGCCCAGCGCGGTGACGGACGTGGAAAAGCGCTCGGTCATCGAGGCCATGCTGGACGCCGGCGCGCGCCGGACGCAGCTGATGGACTCGGCGGTCGCCGGCGCGCTGGGCGCGGGCCTGGACGTAACGCACGCATACGGCAGCCTGGTGGTGGACATCGGCGGCGGCGTGACGGACATCACGGTCGTTTCCCTCGAGCGCGCGGTCGTGCGAAGCACGGTAAAAATCGCCGGCGACCAGTTCGACGAGACCATCATCCGCTACCTGCGGCGCAAGCACAACCTGATGGTGGGGGAGCGCACGGCGGAAGAGCTGAAGCTGACCATCGGCGCGGCGATACAGCGGACGGAAAAGCTGTACATGGACGTGACGGGGCGCAATCTGGTCAGCGGCTTGCCCAAGACGATGCGCGTCCATTCGGACGAGATATACGAGGCGCTGGAGGAGCCGATTCAGGCGCTGGTGGAACAGGTGCACGCGGTGCTGGAGCGCACGCCGCCGGAGCTGGCGGCGGACATCTTTGACCATGGCATCACGCTCATCGGCGGCGGGGCGCAGCTGTTCGGGCTGGATAAGGCGCTTTCCAAGCATCTGAAGGTGCGCTGCCGTCTGGCGGAGGACGCGCAGGGCTGCGTGGCCATGGGCGCGGGGCGCGCCATGGAAGGCGACGAGGAATTCGGCCGGGCGATGTTCGATTTCCGCCAGCCGAGAAAGTACATGAGCGCCTAGCGCAAACAAAAGACAGGCGGGCAGACCGTGGAAAACGGCGTTTCCGACCCCATCGCGCATGCCGCGGGGGTCGGATTGCATATGGCGCGCGGCATCCTCCGCATGCCGCCGGTTCTCGGCGGCATGCGCGCAGGGTTTCGCGCGATTTCCCTGCCTGAAGGAGGGCAAGCATGGAGGAGTATTTTGCCAGAACCGGAATGCTGCTGGGGGACCGGGCCATGGAGCGGCTGGCCTGCAGCCGCGTGGCCGTTTTCGGTCTGGGCGGCGTGGGCGGGCACTGCGCCGAGGCGCTGGCCCGATGCGGCATCGGGTCGTTCCTGCTGGTGGACGGCGACTGCGTCACGCCGACAAACATCAACCGCCAGGCGGTCGCCTTCGTCTCGACGCTGGGGAAGAAGAAGGTGGATGTGATGGCCGAGCGCATGCGCGACATCAATCCGAAGGTCTCGGTGCGGGCGCTGGCGGCGTTTTACGGGCCGCAATCGGATTTGGGCGTCTGGGAGGACGCGCCGGATTTGGTCGTGGACGCCATTGACGCCGTGCCCGCCAAGATAGATATCATCGTCCGCGCCAAGGCGCACGGGGTTCCGGTGGTCAGCTGCATGGGCGCGGGAAACAAGCGCGACCCCATGGCGTTTGAGGCGGCGGACCTGTACGAGACGTCGGTATGCCCGCTGTGCCGGGTGATGCGCGCGCAGGCGCGCCGCCACGGCATTGACGCGCTGCGCGTCATCTATTCCAGAGAGGCGCCGCAGGTTCCCCAGCCCTGTCTGCGGGACGGGACGGGGCGTCCCATTCCGGCCAGCGTGTCTTTCGTGACCGCGGCGGCCGGCCTTGCGCTGGCGGCGGAGGCGGTGCGGATGCTGCTGGAGATCGGAATAAAAAATGAACAAACTGGGAATTTTTGAGCGGAGGCGTGCAAAGGGGTTTGGGATTTGCCCAAAGTGTGTTACAATCACTACCATGAGGCAACAAGGAGCGTGAGCGCATGCCGATACGGAAGACCGCCATCGTTACGGACAGCGCGTGTGATTTGGAAAACTCGCTGCTGGAGAAGTATCATATCAAGTTCGTCCCGCTTCGCCTGGTCTATCAGGGCGGCGAAGTGCGGGACCGCCTGGAGGTGTCCGCCGAACAGGTATATGATATGCTGTCCCGGGAAATCCCCAAGACCTCCCTGCCCCTGCCAGAGGACGTGCTGCGCGTTTACGACGAGCTGGCGGACGAGGGATATACGGACGCGGTGCATATCAGCATTTCTTCGGGCCTTTCCGGAACGTATAACATGGTGCGCATCCTCGCGTCGGAATACAAGCGCCTGAACGTGCGCGTGGTGGACAGCAAGACGCTGTCCATGCAGGAGGGGCTGATAGTGCTCAGCTGCGCGCGCCTGCTGGAAAAGACGCAGGACGTCGAGGAAATCGCCGCGTACGCGGTCGCGCTGCGGGAAAAAAGCCTGGGCATGTTCGTCATCCGCACGCTGGAATACCTCCGCAAGGGCGGCCGTATCGGCCTGGTGGAGGGCGTGCTGGGCACGATGCTGCAGATAAAACCCGTCATTTTCGTCAACACCGACGGCATATATCAGACCATCGCCAAGGCGCGCGGCCATGTCAACGCGCTGGACGCGATGCTGCGCGAGATGGCCAGGCGCTTCAGCGGCGCGCGCGTCCGCCTGGCGGTCGTGCATGGCGCGGCGCCGGAGGAGGGCGGCAAGCTGCTGGCCCGCCTGCGTGGGCTGCTGAACATTGAAGAGGAGTTTCTTTGCCCGGTCAGCCCCGTGCTGGGCGTGCATACGGGCGCGGGCCTGTTGGGCGTGATTGCCATGGAGGTGTGAGCGCGCATGAAGGTGCTGCTGGTCAACGGAAGTTCCCGGCCCGACGGCTGCACGGCGACGGCGCTGAAGCGGGTGTCCGATACGTTGGCGGCGGAGGGGCTGGAAACGGAAACGCTGCATATCGGCAACGAGCCCTTGCACGATTGCGCCGCCTGCGGACACTGCCGCCGGACGGGCGAATGCGTCTATGACGATGTTGCCAGCCGGGTGGGACGGCGCGCGGCGGAGTTTGACGGCTTTGTGTTCGGGTCTCCCGTCTATTACGCGCATCCCAGCGCGCGGCTGTTGGCGTTTCTGGACAGGGCGTTTTACGCCTATGCGCGCCATTTCCAGTTCAAGCCGGCGGCCGCCGTGCTCAGCGCGCGCCGGGCGGGCAACGTGGCGTCCATGGACGTTATCAACAAGCATTTTAGCATTTGCTCCATGCCGGTGGTGTCCTCCAACTACTGGAACCATGTCCATGGCCGCCGGCCCGAAGACGTCCTGCAGGACGAGGAGGGCCTGATGACCCTGACCAATCTTGCAAAGAACATGGCGTGGCTGCTCAAGTGCATTGACTTGGGCCGGCAAAACGGCCTGAACCATCCGGTCAACGAAAAGGTGCTGACCCATTTTATCCGATAATGGAGCTGCTGGAAACGCTGCAAATGGAAAAACGGGCGCCGGAGCCGGTGCGCGCCGTGATGGCGCGGCTGGACGACGCGGGCTACGAGGCGTATCTGGTGGGCGGCTGTGTGCGCGACCTGCTGCTGGGCAAAGCCCCGCACGACTGGGACGTATGCACCGACGCACTCCCCGACCAGATGCGCCGTGTTTTTTGCGCCTTTCGCACGGTGGACACGGGCGCGCGCCATGGCACGCTGACCGTGCTGGCGGAGGGCCTGCCCGTCGAGGTGACGACCTATCGGGTGGACGGGACGTACAGCGACCATCGCCGGCCCGACGGCGTGACGTTCACCCGCTGCCTGCGGGAGGATTTGGCCCGCCGTGATTTTACCATCAACGCCATGGCCTATCGCCCCGCTGAGGGGCTGGTCGACTGGTACGGCGGCCGGGACGACCTGCGCGCGGGGCGGATTCGCTGCGTGGGCGATGCCCGCGCGCGCTTTGCGGAGGATGCGCTGCGCATGCTGCGCGCGCTGCGCTTTGCCTCCCGATTCGGCTTTTCCATAGAAGAACGCACCGCGCAGGCGCTGCTGGACGCGCGGGAGGGGCTGCGCCATATCGCGCGGGAGCGCGTGCTGGCGGAGCTGTGCGGGACGGATTTTGCGCGCGTGGACGCGCGCTTTCTGCCGGTATTGCAGGTCGTGCTTCCGGCGCTGGAGCGGTTGGACGTGCCCGCGGGCCTGCCTCCGGATTCCGCCATGCAGCTGGGCGCGCTGCTGCGCGGCCTGGATGCGCGGGGCATTCTCGCCGCGATGCACGCTTCCCGTGCGCTGGCGGAGGAAGCGGGCCTGCTCGCGCAGGCGCTGGACGAGCCGCCGGCCCGGGACGCCGCGGCGGTGCGCCGCGCCTTGCGCCGGATGGGGCCCGACACCGCGCGGAAGCTTTTCGTCCTGCAAAGCAACGCGGAGGGCATGGCCGTGCTGGAGGCGGTGCTGGCGCGCGGCGACTGCTATACGCTGGCGGGGCTGGCCGTGGGCGGCGAGGAAATGCGGGCGCTGGGACTGGCGGGGCCGCAGATTGGGCGCGCGCTGGCGGCGCTCCTGGACCGCGTCATCGACGGCGAGCTGCCCAATGAGCGCGAAGCGCTGCTGGCGGCTTGCCGCCGCGGGATGGGCGAAAGCCCGCGCCCATAGCCGCGGGATCAGCGGCAGAGCTCCTATTTTCCCCGGTTTCGTCAGTCCTGTCTTGCCAGGCCTTCGCCGTTCGGGTATAATGCCGGTATGCGGTACAATATTTCACAGCTGTCTTTGGAAGAAAAAATCGGCCAGCTGCTGCTGGCCAGCCTCGACGGGCCGGAACTGGACGAACCAGCCAGGCGGTTTTTGAAGGAGAGCCATGCCGGCAACATCATCCATTTCGGCAACAATGCGCATAACCCCGAGCAGGTCACCGCCCTGAACGCGGAGCTGCAGGCGTTTTTGCGCGAGGAGCACGGGATTCCCGGGCTGATCACCGTGGACCATGAGGGCGGGCGCGTGATGCGCTTTCGCACGGGCGTGACTTGGTTTCCCACGGCCATGGCCGTGGCCGCGGCGGGGAGCGAGGAGGATGCGTATGCCATCGGCTATGCGATGGGCGAGGAGCTGCGGTATCTGGGCTTCCATCTGAACTTTGCCCCCGTGCTGGACGTGAACGTCAACCTGGGCAACCCGGTCATCGGCCTGCGTTCCTACGGCGACAACCCGGAGACCGTGGCCCGGATGGGCGTAGCCGTCCTCCGGGGCATGCAGAAGGCGGGCATCATGGCCTGCGGCAAGCACTATCCCGGCCATGGCGATTCGCTGGTGGACTCCCACTACGGACTGCCCAACGTGGGCAAACCGCGCCAGGCGCTGGAGCAGGTGGAGTTTTACCCGTTCCGCAAGGGCGTGAAAGCCGGCCTGGCCGCCATGATGACCTCGCACATCCTGTATCCGGCGCTGGAGAGCCGGGAAGTGCCCGCGACCATGTCGCACAGCATCCTGACCGGACTGCTGCGCGGGGAGATGGGCTTTGCAGGGCTGATTGTCAGCGACGGCATCCAGATGCAGGCCATCAAACGCTTCTACGGCGTGGAACGCGGGTGCGTCGAGGCGGTCAAGGCGGGCGTCGATTTGCTGTGCGTCGGCACCGGCGGCCCGGGCTATTACGAGGACCAGATGCGCTGCTACCATGCGCTGCTGGCGGCGGCGCGCTCGGGCGAGCTGCCGATGGAGCGCCTGGAGGATGCGGTCCTGCGCATCCTGGCGGCCAAGGAACGCTGGATACAGCCTTTGCCGGAGCGCGCGCCCGATTGGGCGGCGCACGTGGCGCTGGCGCAGCGCGTGGCGGATGCCTCCATCACCTGGCTGCGCGGGGAAGCGCGGCCGGCGCAGGGACGGCTGCTGTTTGCCTGCGCGCCCGTCCGGGAGGTTCGCTTCGGGCTGACGGAAGGCGATTGGCGCGACTGGACGTTTGCGCAGATGGGGGAAAAGGAAACCGGCGGACGCTGCCTGCTGATGCAGGGAGCGCCGGACGAGGCGGCGTTTGCGGAGACGGACGTGGCCGTCATCGGCGTCACCGGGCCGAACGAGACGGAGCGCGCGGCGTTGGAAACGGCGCTGCGGCTGGGCAAGCGCACCATTGCGGCCTGCCTGGGCATGCCGGACGCGGCGCTGCGCCTGCCGGAAGGCTGCGAAGCGGTATGCCTGTACGGCGTGACATGGGCTTCCGTCCGGGCGCTCTGCCGGGTGCTGCGGGGAGAAATCAGCCCGCGGGGCACGGCGCCCGTGCATCTGGACGGATAAAGCGCGGGCGTCAAAGGCGCGAAACCGCGGAAAAGGCGGCATGCAGCCGCTCCAGCTTGTCGAAAAAGGCCGGCGTTGCCGGCCTTTTTCGCCAGGACACGTTTCCC